>APMI01001345.1_pt1 | contig 15502 bp, 17 predicted proteins | sample 667938 | NCBI WGS metagenome assembly APMI01 (sample SAMN01084076, study PRJNA167559) | wastewater metagenome | biome: Wastewater | place: Denmark: Ejby Moelle, Odense | collected 2011-11-28 | reverse complement strand
AGGAGCACCGTCTTGCCGACCCCGGCGCCGCCAAACAGACCGGCCTTGCCGCCACGCTCAAGCGGCATCAGCACATCAATCAGCTTGATGCCGGTTTCGAAGACTTCGGATCGGGTGGAGCGGTGGGCCAGTGCAGGCGGTGCGCGATGCACGCTGCGCCATTCAACGGCCGGCGCAGGCAGGCGGTCGATGGCATTGCCAAACACATCGAACATCCGCGACAGGATCTCCTTGCCGACCGGCGCCAGCAAAGGCCCGCCACTATCAAGGACCGCCATGCCACGGGCCAGCCCCTGCGTCGGCGTCAGGGCGATACCCCGCACCCGCTGTGCATCAAGCTGGGCCTGCACCTCAATGGCAACCTCGCCATCTCTTCCCGTGTGCAACAAGGAATGTATTGGCGGCAGGTGCGTCGGGAAGCTGATATCCACGACGCTGCCGCGGACTGAAACGATGCTGCCTGTGTTCGATAAGGCTGTGGAGTGCGACATGCCCCTCCTTTCTGTTATGCCAGTCTAGTCCTGTGCGGCGCACTTTGGGCGATTAGCTTGAAATGCATGTGCGCCCGGACGCATAGTCATCGGGGGTATTTGTGCGGCGTTTCATGGCCTAAAATCCGGCCCGTGCGCACGGCCTTGAATGGCGGTTGCCAGCGAAAACGCCTCGCGACCGCGCCGCAAAGCCGCGCCTGCAAGCGCAAAGGGTACGGCAGCGAAGGGAATTGGGTTGGCGCTTGATTCACCCGGCGGGTGGGCGGAGAAACGCCGAAAACCCCTGCCCGGCAAGGGATTCGCCGGGGCGGGTCACGGATTCAGGCCTCGTCTGAATTTCTTGAGCAGGTGACCTGGTGGCGCGTTTTACTGCACTGCCAGCGACGCCAAGAAGGGCGCCGCCAGGCTCAGGCTTCCATCAATAATCGGTGTAGCCCTTTTCTCCCGGTGTATAGAAGGTGGAGAAATCGGGTGCCACCAGTTCCAGTCCCGACATCAGCTTGGCGACCAGGTCTGGATTCGAGATAAATGGACGACCGAAAGCGACCAGGTCACCAAGCTGGGCATCGAGATCGGTATCGGCACGCGCCACATCATAGCCACCGGAAAGAATGTACTTTCCGTTGAAGGCGGCACGGATACGGGCTTTCAACTCCGGGCTGACTTCCGGCGCCCCCATGGCGCTGTGATCCACGACGTGGATATAGAGCAGGCCGAGCGCATTCAACTCGTCGATCAAGCGCAGGTACAGTGCATCCATCTCGGCATCCGGCACCTGTCCGTTGAATACGCCATAGGGCGAGATGCGCATGCCAACGCGCTCGGCGCCAATGGCTGAGACGGTGGCTTTGGCCACTTCGACGGCGAAGCGGATGCGGTTCTCGACGTTGCCTCCCCAGCGGTCGGTGCGCTGATTGGCGGCAGTATTGAGGAATTGATCGATCAGATAGCCGTTCGCAGCATGCAGTTCGACGCCGTCGAAACCGGCCTGCATGGCCAGTTTGGCCGAGGCCGCATATTCGGCGATGCTGTGGGCGATGTCCGTCTCGTTCATTTCGCGAGGCACCGGATGCGGCTGCATCCCGTCGGCATCGGTCCACATTTCTCCGGGGGCGGCGACCGCCGAGGGGGCGATGAGGCTGGCGCCGGCCGGCAAGTTGGCGGGGTGGCTGACCCGCCCGGTATGCATCAGTTGCACAAAGATCTTGCCACCGGCTTGACGGACGCCATCGGTCACGCGTCGCCAGCCCTGCACCTGCTCTTCGTTGAACAGTCCGGGAATGCGTGCATAGCCCAGACCATTGGGTGACGGTGAGGTGCCTTCGGTAATGATCAGACCCGCATCCGCACGCACGCGGTAATACTGTTCCATCAGGGCATTGGGGACGTTTCCGATGGCGCGGCTACGCGTCAGCGGAGCCATGACGATACGGTTCTTCAGCAACAAAGCGCCGAGTTGGGTCGGGGTGAATAGCGTGCTGCTCATAAAAATCTCCTGGGTGTGAGGTTCAGCTCAGGTTGCATTGAAAGAAGGGCGCTTCGCCCTTCCTGTTTAGAGGGGAGAGAAGTCGTGGAGCAGGCTCAGGCTTGTGGCCGATAGCGCTCGGCGGCGCGAGCTTGCCGGATGTCCGACATCAGCCCCTGGCGTGCGCCATCCAGCGCGTCCCAGCGCCCGGCGACGTGCAGCGGCGGGATCGTGACCAGTTCGCGACGGTCGAAGCCGACCAGCGCCGCATCGACCAGCTCGCCCACTTCCATCACCTCGGGCAGGGTGTTGACGTCAATACCGGCGCGCTCCCAAATCTCGGTGCGGGTTGATGCCGGCAGGACCGCCTGCACGTAGACGCCCTTGGGTGCCAATTCGATGTTCAGGCCCTGCGACAGAAACAGCACGAAGGCCTTGGTGGCGCCGTAGATCGACATGCCGAATTCGGGGGCGAAACTGACCACCGAGCCAATGTTGACGATGGCGCCTGTAGCGGACTGCGCGAAGCGCGGCGCGACCGCCGCCGCGAGCCGCGTCAGTGCGGTGGTGTTGAGCGTGATCAGGGATTCGATGTCCTCAGCGGTCTGGTCCTCGAAGGCGCCTGCTTGAGCCTTGCCGGCGTTGTTGATCAGGATGCCGATACGGTTGTCATCACGCAGACGGGTTTCGAGCGCGGACAGGTCGGTGGGGCTGGTCAGGTCGGCCTGCAGAACATCGACGGCCACCTTGCATTCCGCACGCAGGCGGGCTGCCAGGGCGTCCAGGCGTGACTTGTCGCGCGCCACGAGGACGAGGTCATGGCCACGGAGCGCGAAGCGTTCGGCGTAGGTGGCACCGATACCGCTGGAGGCACCGGTGATGAAGACAGTCGGAAGGGTTTTCATGGTTGTTTTCCTTGGAGAGGGTTGTTGGGGTTAAGCATTCAGGGGCAGCTGTTATTTCATCCTGACGACCACCTTGCCCTTGGAACGTCCTTGAGCCAGGTAGTCGAGGGCTTCCTTTGCCTGCTCGAAAGGAAACACCTTGTCGATCACCGGCTGGATGCGCTCAGCTTCGAGAAGCTTGCCGATCTCGGTGAGTTGAGCCCCATCGGGACGTACGAAAAGAGATGAGTAAGATGCGCCCTGCTTTTTCGCCAGCCGCATGATCTTGCGGCTCATCAGTCCTAATATGAACCTGATGACGAAATTCAAGCGTTTGGCATGCGCAAACGCCGCATCCAGAGGCCCAATGAGAGAGACGATCTTGCCCCCCGGCTTGAGGATGCCGATAGATTTTTCGAGCTCGGTTCCCCTGAGCGTGCCAAGCACCGCGTCGTAGCCGCGCAGCACTTTCTGGAATTCTTGCTTCTTGTAGTCGACCACCTCAACTGCACCAAGGCGATGTACCAGTTCAACATTGCCCGTGCTGGTGGTGGTTCCCACCTTGGCGCCGAGGTGCTTTGCCAACTGGATCGCAAACGTGCCGATCCCGCCCGCTCCCGCCGGGATGAAAATCTTCTGGCCGGCGCGAAGGTTCATGCGTTCCTTCAGCGCTTGCCACGAGGTGAGCCCGACCATCGGGATGGATGCGGCCTGCACGAAGTCCAGATTCGCTGGCTTCAACGCGGCGGCGCGCTCCGGCACAACTGCAAATTCGGCAAGCGATCCTGTGCCAAGGTCGAAGATGCTGGCGAAGACGGCATCGCCGGGCTTGAAGCGCGTTACCTGGCTTCCCACCTCCGTCACCACCCCTGCCAGATCGCTGCCTATTGTGGCTGGAAGCTGAAAGTGCAGGACGGGTTTGAACATCCCGGTCGGAATCATGTTGTCGATTGGGTTCAAGCCAACCGCATTGACCTCCACCAGCAGTTCATCAGCCTTTAGCGAAGGACGGGGAATGTCGGCGAAGTCAATGTCGGGCGACTTGCCATAGCGTTTGAAGGTGAGTGCTTTCATGGCTTGGTTTTTCATCTGAGGCCTTCCATTCCTGGCCAATTAATTGGAGAGGAAATCCAGCACTGCTGGCACAAAGGCGTGGTGGTGCTGAAAGACGCCGCCATGTCCTGAATCCGGATAGATCGTCAGCCGTGCATTGGGCAGACGGTGCGCCATGTCGGCCGACAGGCGGCTGGCAACCATGAGGTCGCGGTCGCCATTGGCGACGAGAACCGGTTGGGTGATGCGCGAGAGGTCATCGGGTTTGCTCAGGCCCGCGGCTTTGATGGCATCCAGTTGGGCGCGCCGGGCCTGTAGGGAAATGGGCTGGTCACGCTCATTGGTGCGCTCCTTCAGCGCGGCGAAGTAATCTCGTGCAGCGCGCTTGCCTTCCGGTGTACGGGGGAAGAACAGGAAACTCCTTGCATCGCTCCAGGTCAGCGCTGCCTTGATGTAGGCAAGGACAGCAACTTTGGTGACTTCTTCGATCCCGCCGCCACCCTTTGGCCCAGTTCCGGCAAGGATCATCCGGCGCACGAGATCGGGGGCCTGCAGGGCCACCATTTGTGCCACACCGCCGCCCAAGGAGAAGCCGAGTAGATCCACCTGTTTGTGCCCCAAGGCCCGAATGAAGGCGATGGCATCGCGCCCCATCTCTTCGATGCTAGCGGGCACCGCACCGCCCGAGGCGCCGACGCCGCGGTTGTCGAAAGCAATGACCCGACGCTGCGCGGCGATGCCGTTGATCACCCGCGGATCCCAGTCATCGAGTACGGCCATCAGGTGGTGCAGAAAAATCACCGGCACGCCGGAGCTCGGCCCGAGTTCCCGATAGACGAAAGGCACGCCACCCACGTCAATGCAGCGGGTCGGTACGTCTTTCCACTTCACGCTACCCATTTTTCGCTCCTCAAAGTCGGCAGAGAAATCGTTCATCATTCAACGCGCCAGATAGGCTGGTTCGGTGGTTGTCAAAGTGTTACTATCAAATTGAAACGAACAATACTATCAATTTGAAAGTAAGTCACTACTGAAATGGTATGAACGACGAAAATATTTCCAAAGACGCATGCCCGATTGCCCGCAGCCTGGCCTTCGCTGGCGACGCGTGGAGTCTCTTGATCCTGCGCGACGCCCATGCCGGCCTGACGCGCTTTGACCAATTCCGGAAAAGCCTGGGCATCGCACCGACCATGCTGACGCGACGGCTGGCGACCTTGACGGAGGAAGGATTGCTGGAGAAACGGCGCTACTCGGAGCATCCGCCGCGTGAGGAATATTTACTGACTGCTGCCGGCCGGGATTTTTTGCCGGTGCTTTTCATGATTGGGGCATGGGGGCGCCAATACCGGGGCGGCGGCAAGCTGGTTCGCTTTTTCGACCTTGAAAACGGAACGGAGATCAAAGCGGTGGCTGTTGATGAAGTCACGGGGGCGAAGATCGGCACGCGCCCCATACGCATGGTCATGCCAGATGAAAGCTGACGGGTGATCTGATAAATCGGGTCGCAGTCCAGGGTATGCGTCGATGGTGGATGCAGCCCTTGGTGTCCTGAACATCGCCAGTCAGCAATCCGCTACTTTGCTGATCCTGCGACGGTGGTCACCCAACGGCAGCTCCGGCCGATCAACCGCCGTCACTTCCCGCTCCGACCGCCATAAAAGCCCATCCGCCGCCGTGACGATATAATCCCCGCACATATCCCGCCTCCGCCGGAGTCCTCCTCGACATGAAGGCCAAGACCACGCTTTACGACCTCCTCGGGCTCACGCCATCGGCGAGCGAGGCGGACATTCATGCGGCGCACATCCGGCTGGTGCGGCATTACCAGTCCGGCCCGCACGGGCTGGCGCCGACGGATGCGGACAACCAGATCAAGGTGATCAAGGAAGCCTGGTGGATTTTGTCCGATCCGGCGCGGCGGGCGACCTACGACGCGAGCCTGGTGCCGACCCAGCCTGAGGTGGTTCCTCCGGTGCAGGTTCAGGCGCCGCTGGCCGAGCTGATGCAGCCGTTGAAGGTGGAAATCAGCGATGTGAAGTGGACGCCGGGGCGGATCATGTTGTTGACCATTGGCGGGCTGATGATCGTCGGCATGGTGATCCAGATCCTTTTCTCCTTGTTTGCCTTCAAGAGCGCCGGCCGGGTGGCGAGCGGCGAGGTGGCGGCCGAGGCCCAGCAGCGCGTCATCGCGGCCGAGCGGCGCCAGATGTATGGCGACCTGTCGGAGCAGGAGATTGCCGAGCAGGAGGCCGCGGCCCGCCAGCAGCGCGAGGAATCGGTACGCAATGCCGAAGAGCGGCGCCGCGAATATGCCCGCAAGGAGGAGGAGCGCCAGCGCGAGCGGGCCTTGCAGGAACGCAGCAGTTACGCCGACCGGGTATCGGCCGATCTCGAACGTGCCGAGGAGGCGGCCCGCCGCAAGGCTGAGTGGGACAAGCGCCAGAAGGAAGAAGCCGAGCGCCGGGCCGACCTGGAAGAGCAGCGCCGTGTGCAGGAGCGCGTGACGCGCGAGCGCTACCGCTGGCAGCAGGAACTACAGCGCTGAAATCGCAGGGTTTTTAGGCGCGCTGCGGCGCTTTCCGGGATAATCCGGTATGAACTCCACCTTGCCCCCGACGCCGGTCGCCGATTCCGGTGCGACCCCCGAAGCCCTTGCCGCTGACGCCATTTTCGTTGCGGCCCCCGCACCCGTTGTGGCTGCGCCCTTTGACCAGCTGAACCTGCCGGCTGCTGTCATCGCCAATCTGACCCGCCTCGGCTATCACGCTATGACGCCGATCCAGGCCGCCAGCCTGCCGGTGGCCCTCGCCGGGCACGATCTGATCGCCCAGGCCAAGACCGGCAGCGGCAAGACGGCCGCCTTCGCGCTGGCCCTGCTCGACCGCCTCAACCCGCGCAGCTTTGCCGTGCAGGCCCTGGTGCTGTGCCCGACCCGCGAGCTGGCCGAGCAGGTCACGCAGGAGATCCGCCGCCTCGCCCGTTCCGAAGAAAACATCAAGATCCTCAGCCTGTGCGGTGGCACGCCGATCCGTCCGCAGGCCGACAGCCTCGAGCATGGCGCGCACATCGTCGTCGGTACGCCGGGGCGCCTGATGGACCACATCTCGCGCGGCAGCCTGAAGCTCGACGGCTTGGCGACGCTGGTCCTCGATGAAGCCGACCGCATGCTCGACATGGGCTTCTTCGACGACATCGCCTACGTTGCCAAGGCCTGCCCCAAGTCGCGCCAGACCCTGCTGTTCTCGGCCACTTACCCGGAAGGCGTGGTGCGCCTGGCCCGCCAGTTCATGCGCCAGCCGCAGGAAATCTCGCTGCCCGAGCAGCACGAGGCCGACAAGATCCGCCAGCGTTTCTTTGAGGTGACGCCCGACCAGCGCCTGCATGCCGTCGGCCTGCTGCTGCGCCACTACCGCCCGGAAAGCACGCTGGCCTTCTGCAACACCAAGCAGCAGTGCCGTGACCTGATTGACGTGCTGCATGCCGAGGGCTTCCAGGTGCTGGCCCTGCACGGCGAGCTCGACCAACGTGATCGCGACCAGGTGATGGTGCAGTTTGCCAACCGCAGCTGCTCGGTGCTGGTGGCCACCGACGTGGCCGCCCGCGGCCTCGACATCGCCAAGCTTGAGGCCGTGATCAATGTGGACGTGACGCCCGACCCGGAAGTGCACGTGCACCGCATCGGCCGCACCGGCCGCGCTGACGAAAACGGCTGGGCACTGAGCCTGGTGAGCGGCAACGAGATGGGGCGGGTCGGCAACATTGCCCGCGCCCACGGTTTCGAACCGGTATGGGAGTCCATCGCCGACCTGCAGGCCGAAACCCAGGAGCCGCTGGTGCCGCCGATGATCACGCTGCAGATCCTCGGCGGGCGCAAGGAAAAGATCCGCGCCGGCGATGTGCTCGGCGCCCTCACCGGCGAGGCCGGCTTCACCGCCAGCCAGATCGGCAAGATCAACGTGAACGAGCTTTCCACCTACGTGGCCGTCGAGCGCAGCATCGCCAAGCGGGCGCTCAAGCGCCTCAACGACGGCAAGATCAAGGGCAAGAAGGTTCGCGTCCGCCTGCTCGACGACTAGAGGTTCTTCCATGGCCGACTCCAATCCCCACCGTTTCCCGGAGGCCGAGGTGTCGGCCATTTATCGCGCCATCGCCGAACGGCGCGACATGCGTCACTTTCGCCCCGACCCGGTAGACCCGGCGGTGTTGGCGCGCCTGCTGTGGGCGGCGCACCACGCCCCCAGCGTCGGCTACATGCAGCCCTGGCGCTTCATCCGCATCACCGACCGGGGCCTGCGCGAGCGCATGCACGGGCTGGTCGAGAAGGAGCGTTGCGCCACTGCCCGCGCCTTGGGCGAGCGCGAAGAGGACTTCATGCGCCTCAAGGTGGAAGGTCTGCTGGAGGCCGGGGAGGTGATCGTCGTGGCGCTGTCGGACGGTCGCGAGAAGCACATCTTCGGCCGGCGTACCCTGCCCGAGATGGACCTGGCTTCGGTGGCCTGTGCCATCCAGAACATGTGGCTGGCGGCCCGCGCCGAAGGCATCGGCATGGGCTGGGTGTCGATCTTCGATCCGGTCGATCTGGCCGCGCTGCTCGACATGCCGCTTGGCGCCCGCCCGGTGGCAATCCTGTGCATTGGCCACGTGGACGAGTTCTATCCCCGGCCGATGCTCGAAATCCACCAGTGGGCCGAGCGCATGCCGCTGGAAACGGTGGTCTTCGAGAACGGTTGGCGGGAAGCCTCAGAGGGCTGATGCGCCTGCCGGCCGGGCCTGAAGCCGGCGCTGGGCGAGCCAGGTGGCGCCGACCAGCAGCAGGGCGAAGCAGCCCACTTCCCACCCGCGCAGAAATGTTGCCTGCTGGCCCTGCGCCGGCGTGGCATCGGCGTGCGACATCGCCAGCACGGGCAGTGTGATCAGGGCCGCTACGCCGATTGCCGCCCGGCCATAGAGCCGCGCCAGCGGATAGCAAGCCAGCGCAGCGTTGAGTGTTGCGGCGAGAAAGCCCTGGCTGATCAGGACGGCGATGATCAGCGTGCCCTCCGCCGGCGCCGGCATCAGAATCCGGGTCAGTTGCTGGGCCAGCCCGTAAAGCGCGACACCCCCTCCCAGAACCGCCGGCAACAGCACGATGCGCAGCGCGAGGGCGGTGCGACTCACGTGCCTGTCACCGCCGCGCCGCTTGGGGCGTCCGCTGGCGCGACACCCAGTGGCAGCAGTTTCTGGAGGGTCTGGATGTAGTGCTGGAGGGCGCTGAGCCCGGTGGGCGTCAGACTGTAGCTGGTCTGGGCGCGACCGGGGCCGTCGCTGCGGCGCAGGCCCACGTAATCGGCGGCGATCAGCTTCTTCAAATGGGATTCCAGGTTGCCGTCGGAAACCGCAAGGTTGCGCTTGAGTTCGGAGAAGCTGGCTTCCCCGGCGCCGGCCAGAAAGGCAGCAAGCTGGGTGCGCAGGGGCTGGTGGAGAAGGGGATCGAGTGCTTCCATGGGGTGACCCGCCTTGCGGCGGGCGTTGGTTGGCTATTTCAGGTTGAATTCTGCACGCATTGAGCCCGGATTGCGTCCGTCGCGCTCGCCAGGCACGGCGATCTCGAAGTTGCCACCGATGACTTCGTGGCTGGATTTCCAGGTCTTGCCGTCCAGACTGGCCCAGTGTTTGTAGGTGTAGAGGTCTTGCTTCGTGCGCACGGTGAGCACGCCGTGGGCCTCTTCCTGCAGCAGGCTGCCGTGGATGCGGGTTTCCACCGGCAGCGGTGCGCCAGCGGGGTAGAGCAGGATAAAGGGCTGGCCGGCGGGCGGGGTGTCGCCGTAGCGAACCACCGGCAGGCGGGCCATCTCGTCGCCGGCGGGGGGAAGGCCGGCACAGGCAGTGAGTGCACAGGCGCCGAGGATGCAGAGGGTGCGGAAGATCATCGTGGAACTCCAGGGTGAGGGAAGGGGACGTTTCAGTTGCGCGGATGGCCGTCAAAATCCACCACCAGCGCCGACTCCACCTGCGGGCCGTGAGCGGGGTCGAGGCTGGCCCGGATCCACGGGATGGAGATCCAGCGGGTTTCGCGGGCCAGCCGCCAGGCGCCGCCGGGCAGGCGTACGTCGCCGGTCGGGACGCCGTCACGCAGCATGATGTCCACCGGGTGGTCGAGGGTGAGGGGCAGGATGGCGTCCGGTGCGGGGCGGAACAGGTCGCCGGATACCGCCACCTTGACTGGCACCGGGGTGCCGGCAGGCAGATGGACGAAGGCGAGGCCCCGGGTGCCGATGCCGGCCTGGTAGTCGGCGAGGGGGATAGGCGGCAGTTCGGGCGGCTGCTTGGCCGAAGCGTAGCGGTGGGCGACGAGCGGCGCGGCCAGTACCAGCACGGTCCAGCCGGCGGCCTGCCCGAGGCGCAGCACAAAGCCGCGCTCGCGGCCGTGGTCGAGCAGCAGGGACAGCAGCGGCAGGCCGATGCCGAACACCGCGGCGGCGATCCACTTCATCGTTTCGAAGGGCAGCCGGGCGGCGAGGCCGGCCACGCCGATGGCGATGATGATGCCCCCGGCCCATTCCAGCACTTCCTCGGAGAACAGGCCGTGCACGTAGAGGGCCAGCCCGATCATCACCAGCCAGACCGTGCATAGCATGTAGCTGCCGCCATAGAAGAAGGTGGCGAAGGTGAACAGGGTGCCGACGGCCATCAGCAACCACAAAAGCTTGACCACCTGGCGGTGGATGAAGGACCAGGTTTCGTCCCGCGCCGCCTTGACGCGGCGGGTCAGGTACCAGTCGGCAACGCCGGTGCCGCCGAGCACCGCGCTCAGAAGCAGTAGCCAGGCGACGGCACGGGTGGTGAGGTCGGGGATCTGTTCGGCGGTGAGCACTGCGTCACTGCCCATGAACAGGCCTGCGCCGGCCAGGCCCCACAGGATCAGGCTGTGGCGCTCCATGCGCAGGTTGCGCTGGCCGCGGGTGAGCATGGACTGGATGCTGTCGAGCTGGCGGGCGATCGGATCGGCCATGATGTGATGATTCCGGATGAATTTACTCTGCAGTTCAGAGTATGTGGCTCTGAAGCGCAGAGTGTCAACATCTCCCGGTCATGCCGAACAGTCGTATCCACCGCGCCCGAGCCGCTACAATGCCGCCTCTTTTCCATCAGCACGGATGTCTCCCGCCATGTGGTTCCGCAATCTCCAGATCTACCGTCTTCCTGAAAACTGGGGCCTGACTGCCGAAGCCCTCGCCGAAAAGCTCGCCGCCCACCCCTTCCAGCCCTGTGGCAGCCAGGACATGGCCAGCCGCGGGTGGACCTCGCCGACCAAGGACGACCGTTTCGTGATGGCGGTGGGTGGTCAGTTCCTCATCGCGCTGGCTGTCGAGCAGAAGCTGCTGCCCTCGTCGGTGGTGAATGAAGTGGCCGCCGACAAGGCCGAGATCATCGAAGCGCAGCAGGGCTTCAAGCCCGGCCGCAAGCAGATGAAGGAAATCAAGGAGGCGGTGCTGCAGGAGCTGCTGCCGCGTGCCTTCACGCGCCGTCGTACGGCCTTTGCGTGGATCAACCCGATTGCCGGCTGGCTGGTGGTGGATGCGTCCAGCCCGGCCCGTGCCGAGGAAATCCTCGACGCCCTGCGTGACAGCCTCGACGAGCTGCCGGTGAAGATGATCAAGACCCAGCTCTCGCCGGTGTCGGTGATGACCGACTGGCTGATCGCCAATCAGGCGACCGGCAACTTCACCATCGACCTCGACTGCGAACTGCGTGCCGTCACCGACGAGAAGGCGGCCGTGCGCTACGTGCGCCACGCCCTCGACGGCAAGGACGTGCAGGACCACCTGGCCGCCGGCAAGCTGCCGACGCGCCTGGCGATGACCTTCGACGACCGCATCTCGATCATTCTGACCGAGAAGATGGAGATCAAACGCGTGGCCTTCCTCGACATCATCAAGGAAGAAGCCGAGCGCCAGGGCGACGCCGCCGACATGCAGATGGAAGCGGATTTTGCCCTGATGAGCGGGGAGCTGTCGCGCCTGATTCCGGCGCTGCTCGAAGTGCTCGGCGGTGAGGTGACGGACGCGGTGATCTGAAGGGGAAGACCCGGGACCTTGCCCTCAGGGCAGGAACACCGGGTCGGAAAACACCAGCGTGCCGTCGGTGCGCATCATCAGGTTGTGCGGGTTGAGGATGTCCGGCTGGACCGGATAGCCCTCGATGAAATCGGAGAGCGCGGCGATCGCCTGGATCAGGCTGGCGGGCAGGTCGGGCGGTGGTTCCTGGGCGATGTGGTAGAGCGCCAGGCGGCCGCGATTGACACCAAGGTTGGCCCATTTCTCGCAGCCTTCCCAGTAGGCCCTGGAGAGCATGTGGCCGAGGGCTTCGGCTTCACCGCAAACGGGTTGCAGGCGTTCGATTTCGAGCAGGCGGAAGGAGAAGCCGTTGCTGGCCTTGCCAATGACGCCGTGGTCTTTGAAAAGCCGGGGGAAGTGCACGCCGGTGGGGCGGTCGTCGGCGGCGAGGTAGTAGTAGTCGGCGGGCGAGCTGACCACCTTGAACACCCGTTCTCCGTCGCCTGCATCGAGGACGATGGAGGATTCCCCCCGCCCGAGTTCCCGAAGGCCGTCGAGCAGGGGGTGGGCCGGCACCGGGTCGGGCATGAAGGCGACTTCTGTCGCCTCATCCACTCCGGCAGCGGATTTGTCACTCATCATGAACCGAGAGGTTTTACCCGATGATGTTGTAACCGGCATCCACGAAGTGTACGCCTCCCGACATGTTGCGGCCAGCCTCGGAAACCAGGAAGGCGACCAGTGCGCCGATGTCTTCCGGGGTTACCAGGCGGTGCAGCGGGGAGCGATCCACGGCGGCTGCCATCAGGCCGTCGAAGCCAGCGATGCCGGAGGCGGCGCGGGTCATCAGCGGGCCGGGCGAAACGGCATTGACGCGGATGTTCTTGGGGCCGAGTTCAAAGGCCATGTAGCGGGTGGCGGCTTCGAGTGCTGCCTTGCACAGGCCCATCACGCCGTAGTTGGCGATGACTTTTTCGCTACCCAGGTAGGTCATGGTGATCAGCGAACCGCCACCGGCCTTTTCGAGCAGGGGCTCGGCCTTGCGGGCGAGGCGCACGAAGGAGTGGGTGGACACGTCCATGGCCAGCGCGAAGCCGTCGGCGGAGGTGTCGACCACGCGGCCGTGCAGGTCGTCGCGTTTGGCAAAGGCCATGCTATGGATGGCGAAATCGAGCTTGCCGTACTTGGCGTCGATCTTGGCGAAGACTTCGTCCATCGTCTCCGGCTTGGTCACGTCGAGCAGCAGCACGTCTTCAACGCCGAGGCGGCTGACGATGGGCTCGAGGAAGGCCAGGGTCTTCTCGTTCTGGTAAGTGATGATAACCTTGGCGCCGGCCTCGATGCAGGACTCGGCGACGCCGGTGGAGATCGACTTTTCGTTGGCGATGCCGGTGATCAGGCCCACTTTGCCTTCGAGGTTGATGATCGGTTTCATGGCAGGACTCCGTTAGGGGATGAGAAATTAGTGCACTGCAGCAAACGCAGACCTTAGAATAGTCCAACCTTACTGTTACGCAGTGATTTTTTGATTAACGACCAGTTTCCCCGTTTCCACAGCCAGATTGTTGCGATGCATCAAAAAACCACCGAAAATCTGCTGCAGCCGGCCCTGAGCCTGGTCTATGTCTTCCTCGATTTCGACGGGGTTACGCACCCGTGGGGCGAGGTCGAGGACTTTCGCTGCATGCCGGTGCTGGAGGCGGTGCTGCGTGACTATCAGGAAGTCCGCATCGTGATTTCATCCGACTGGCGGACGATTTTCTCGCTGTCCAAGCTGGCGGCGCGTTTTTCGGAAGACATTCGCCCGCGGGTGGTGGATATCTCGGTGACGATCTTTCCGAAAACGGCCAACGAGCTGTATGGCCTGCGTGAAAGGGAGGCCCGCCAGTGGCTGGCGGCCAAGGCGCCGAGCGCCGAATGGTTGGCGGTGGACGATGCCCCGGGCAACTGGCCGACCCGCGCGCGCCTGGTGCTCACCGATTTCAAGCGCGGCTTTACCGAGGAAGACGCCGGCCGCATGCGTGGCTTGCTGGATGCCTTCCGGGCTGGCAAGGGCGGGGCCGAAGCCGCCGCTCCGGTCTGATTCCTAAAACTGTCGCACCAGCGGCGACTCGTCCATCAGTGCCACCTGCTCGCGCAGTGCGAGGATCATGTCCTGCCAGTAGCGGGGCGTGTCGAACCAGCTGAAAGCGGCCGGAAAGGCCGGATCGTCCCAGCGCTTGGCGATCCAGCCGGCGTAGTGGATCAGGCGCAGGCTGCGCAGGGCTTCGACCAGATTGAGGCTGCGCGGGTCGAAGTCGGCAAATTGTTCATAGCCTTCGAGCACACTGTCGAACTGGCGCGCCATGGCCGGTGCGTCGCCCGATAGCAGCATCCATAAATCCTGTACGGCAGGACCGTTGCGGGCATCATCGAAATCCACGAAATGCGGGCCGGAGTCGGTCCACAATACGTTGCCGCCGTGCACGTCGCCATGCAGGCGGATCATCGGTAGCTCACCGGCCCGATCAAAGCAGCGGCGCACCCCGTCCAGCGCCTGATTGACCACCGACAGCCAGGCTTCGCGCAGTTCCGGCGGCAGGAAGGACGATTGCAGCAGCTCGTCCCGTGGTTGTTCGCCAAAGTTCCGGATGGTCAGGTCGGGCCTGTGTGCGAAGGGCTGGCGTGCGCCGATGGCGTGGATGCGGCCGAGGAAGCGCCCGAGCCAGCCGAGCACTTCCGGATCGTCGAGTTCCGGTGCCCGTCCGCCGCGGCGCGCGAAGAGGGCAATGCGGAAGCCTTCATGGTGGTGCAGGGTCTTGCCGTCGATCTCCAGGGCCGGCACGGCGGGGATCTCGGCCTCGGCCAGTTCGGCCAGGAAGGTGTGCTCTTCGAGGATCGCCGCGTCGCTCCACCGGCCGGGCCGGTAGAACTTGGCGATCAGCGGGGCGGCGTCTTCGATGCCAACCTGATAGACCCGGTTTTCGTAGCTGTTGAGGGTCAGCAGGCGGCCGTCGCAGCGCAGGCCGGAGGCCTCGACGGCGGTGAGGATGAAGTCCGGCGTGAGCGGCCCGAAAGGTGCGCTCACTGCGGATTGCCCTCGCGTACGTAGGGTTCGTGGAGTTTGACCGGTACGGCCTTTTGGGCGTGTTTGGTGCGCATGCGCAGGTTGAGCATTTCGACCAGCACCGAGAAGGCCATCGCCGAGTAGATGTAACCCTTCGGCACGTGATGGCCGAAGGCATCGGCGATCAGTACGACGCCGATCACCAGCAGGAAGGACAGCGCCAGCATCTTGACCGTCGGGTGACGCGACACGAATTCACCGATGGGGCCGGAGGCCAGCATCATCAGGCCCACCGAGGCGATCACCGCGGCGATCATGACCGGCAGGTTATTGACCATGCCGATGGCGGTGATGATCGAGTCCAGCGAGAAGACGATGTCGATCAGGATGATCTGGAAGATCACCGCCGTGAAGGTGGCCTGCACGGCGCTGGAGGCTTCACCTTCCTCGCCTTCCATCAGCTGGTGCACTTCCTGGGTGCTCTTCCACACCAGGAACAGCCCGCCTGCCAGCAGGATCAGGTC
>APMI01010149.1_pt1 | contig 15506 bp, 13 predicted proteins | sample 667938 | NCBI WGS metagenome assembly APMI01 (sample SAMN01084076, study PRJNA167559) | wastewater metagenome | biome: Wastewater | place: Denmark: Ejby Moelle, Odense | collected 2011-11-28 | reverse complement strand
ACGATGTCGCGATGCGCGACCATAGCGCCGAGCGGCGCGTAGCCGGCGGCGAACCCCTTCGAAAGGACGACGATGTCGGGCTGGAGGTTCCAATGTTCGGCGGCGAGGAACTTGCCGGTCCGGCCCGCCCCCGTCATCACCTCGTCGAGGATGAGCAGGATACCGTATTGCCGGCAGATCTCGGCAACGCGGAGGTAGTAACTGTCCGGCGCGACAAGCGCTCCGGTCGCGGCGCCGCCCACCGGCTCCATGATGAAGCCGAGGACGCTTTCGGGACCTTGCCGCTCGATCTCCTCGCGCAGCATGTCCGCATAGCGGACGCCCCGCTCTTCCATGGTAAGCTCGTCGCGATCGAGATAGGCGGTCGGCGCGGGCACCTTGGGCATCTGCCGCAGCATCGGCTCGAACGGCGCGCTCATCAGTTCCATGCCGGTCAACGCCAGCGCTCCGAGAGTCGAGCCGTGATAGGAAGGGTAGCGCGAGATGATCTTCCAGCGATCGGGCTTCCCCGCCGCGAGCGTATATTGCCGCGCGAGCTTGATCGCGCTTTCGACCGCTTCCGAGCCGCCGGACACGAAGAACACGCGGTCGAGCCCCTTCGGCATCTTCGACGCCGTCAGCCGCGCCAGGCGCTCGGCTGGCTCGTTCTCGAAATGCAGGCGATAGGCGAAGGTGGCCTTGTCCATCTGCGCCCGCATCGCGGCGAGCACGCGTTCGTTGCCATGGCCGATATTGGCGACCATCGCACCGCTCGACCCGTCAATGTAGCGGCGGCCGTCCGCATCCCAGATGTAGATGCCCCGCGCCTCGCCAACGAGCGGCCTTCGCTGGCGCGATTGGTAAAACAGGTTGGAGGGCGCAGGCGCGCCGCGAATGTTCATGGCCGCCCTTCCGCTGCGACGAGCGCGCAGTCACGACCGCGGACGACGGCGCTCACCTTTTCGCCTCGCCTGTGCGGACGCTCGCCGATCGGATTGAGGGCCTGAAGATTGAGGCCGTTTACGGTGACGAAATAACGTGCGGCCTGACCCTGATAGTCGACTGCGGTCACCTTCCCCGGCAGCGCCAGCGCATCCTCGGCGATCTGCTTCTCGTCTCCGGCAAGGTCTAGCCGTTCGGCGCGAAGAACGACCATCGCGTCGGCGCCCGGCTGCATGTCGCCACCGCGCGCCGCCGGGATGCCCAGCATTCCGAACCCTTGCACCTCCACATCGACACGTGCGCCATTGCGAGCGACCACCTTGCAGGGAAGCAGGTTTGAATTGCCGAGGAACCTGGCGACGAAGGCTGAGGACGGAGCGGTGTAGACATCTTCCGGTGCGCCGATCTGCTCGATATGGCCAGCGCTCATCACGACGATGCGATCTGACATCGCCAGGGCCTCGGCCTGATCGTGCGTAACGAAAATGGTGGTGATGCCGAGCTGCGACTGGATGCGCTTGAGTTCGACGCGCATGTCCTCGCGCAGATTGGCGTCGAGCGCCGACAGCGGCTCGTCGAGAAGCAGCACATCCGGCTCCACCACGATGGCGCGGGCGAGCGCGATGCGCTGTTGCTGGCCGCCGGAGAGCTGGCGCGGATGGCGTTCGCCGACATCGGGAAGCTGGACGAGGTCAAGCGCCGCCTTCACGCGCCCGGCGATCTCGCCGCGTGGCACGTCCCGGTATTTCAACCCGAAGGCGACGTTGTCGAAGATCGTCTTGTGCGGAAACAGCGCGTAGTTCTGGAAGACGATACCGAGATTGCGCTTGTAGATCGGCACGCGCGTAACGCTGCGTCCCTTGATCTCGATCTCACCCTCGCTGGGATCGAGCAGCCCCGCGATCATGCGCAAGGTTGTCGTCTTGCCACAGCCGGACGGCCCGAGCAGCGTGATGAAGCCGCCCTCCTCGACGTCGAGGTCGAAACGATGGACGGCGGTCACTCCGCCGAACCGCTTGACGATGCCCTTGAGAGAAACTGCGTTGCCTAGCCTGGTCACGTCCAACCTCTTGCGCCGTCGGGACGCCACGAGACCCGAATGCGGCTCGCGGCGTCCGCCTTTCCGTTCAGTAGCCGCGTTCGACGCGAGAATACTGCTTGGCCCATTCCGCCTCGTGGCCGTTCCAGTAATCGGCGTTGAAGAAGGTGAGGCCCGACAGCGTTCCGCTCGGATCAAACGCCGGAAGCCCCTTGACCTTGTCGGTCAGTTCAACCTTCAGCGGATCGAGCGACGGCGGGTAGCTCTGGCCTTCAGCGACGGCGATCGCCACCTCCGGCTCGAGCATGAAGTTCACCAGTTCCTCGCAGGCTTCCATCGGGCTGCCCTTGATGACGAAGATGCACTCCTGCCAGCCGAGACCATTCGGCGGGTCGTAGTAGCCGATATCGTGGCCTTGGTTCTGCAGCGCCTTGATGCGTCCCGACCATCCCTCGGTGACGTGGATTTCCTCCTCGGCGAGCAGGCTCATCAGTTCGGCTCCAGAGGCCCAGTATTTCAGGACAAGGTCGCGATTGGTGCGGATCGCGGCCCACACGGCCTCGACGTCCTCGATGTTGTTCGGATCCTGGCCGGTCTGTAGCGCGCCGTACCAGATGCGCGTCTTCCAGTCGCTCCAACCACCAATTTTTCCCTTGTGCGCCTTGTCGACCATCACCTTGGCGCCCTTCTCCTTGACCTCATCGTCGGAGATGAACTTTCGGTTGTAGGCGATGCTGGTGGTGCCGTAATTGTAGGGAACGGCCGACAGCTTGCCGTCGGTGATGTCGCGGAACACCCGCTGCAGCGCCGGGATGACGTTGGCGAGATTGGGGATGTTGTTCTCGTTGATTTCGGAAGTCAGCCCCAGCGAATGATAGCGCGCATAATCGAAAACGCCCGAGAGGTGGGCCAGGTTGAACTCGCCGTCCTGGCTGGCGCGCACGCGGGCGAGATATTCGTCCGCGCCGCCGAAGGTGCCATCGACGACGGAGATGCCGGTCTTTTCGGTGTAGGGATTGAAGGCATGCTCGCGGAAGGCTTCGGAGACAACGCCGCCCCACCCGTCGAAACGGACCTGGTCCGGATTGGCGGCGCGGGCGAATTTCGTGAACGGGCTGCCCATCACGCCATAGGTGGCGGTCGAAGCGCCGATCAGTCCCAGGAAGTTGCGCCGGCTGACATCGCCGTGGCGATACCGGTCCAGCAGTCTTTCGTAACGTTTCGTGTTGTCCATCATCTTGCTCCCATCGATTGCCTGCGCCCGCTATTTCCCTTGGAGCCGCGGGCGATGCTCCTCTTGTTATCCGCGGCGCGCCGCCATCCACCGCGCCACCGCCATGCCGAGTACGGGAAGCGCGACGGTCATCGCGATCATCACCGTTCCGAGCGCGTTGATCTCCGGCGAGATCGAATTGCGCAGCATGGCGAAGATCTGCGTGGGCACGGTTTCGACGCCACCCGGCTTCCAGAACATCGTTCCGGTGATGTCGTCGAAAGAAACGGTGAAGGCGAAGATCATGCCGGCGAAGACGGCCGGCATCAGCAGTGGCAGCGTCACGGCGAAGAAAGTCTGAACCGGCCCGGCGCCGAGGCTCAATGCCGCCTCCTCATATTCGCGCCTGATCGCCACCAGCCGCGCCTGAACGACCAGAAGCACGAAAGGCAGCGTGAAGATGACGTGGCCCAGAAGCAGCAGCACGAAGCTGCGCGGCAGGCTGAGCCAGCGCAGGAAGAGCAGAAGCGCAACCGCCAGCACCACTTCCGGTATCAGGATCGGTGCAATCAGCAGCGTGGTGATCGCGTTCTTGCCGCGAAAACGATAGCGCACCAGCGCCAGCGCGGCGAGCACACCGAGCGCTGTCGAGATGACGGCCGCGAGCGCGCCGAGCAGCAGCGACACGCGAAAGGCGCGGATGATCGCGTCGTTGTTCCACAATTCGACGAACCAGCGCAGGCTGAGCCCTTCCATCGGAAAGGAACCGAACTGGCTGGAGTTGAACGACAGCAGCACCACCACCCCGACCGGGAGGAACATGAAGAGGTAGACGCCGATCGTGTAGAGTCTGATGAAGAACCAGCCGCTCATCGCGTCACCCGAACGACTTGGCGATCTGGCCGAGACCGACCAGGCGGTTGTAGACGGTGACGATCGAGCCCAGCACCAGCAGCAGGACGATCGACAGCGCCGAACCGAGCGGCCAGTTGAGCTGCGTTATGATCGCCTCGAAGACGAGGTTGGCGAACATCGCGTCGCGCGGCCCGCCCAGCACCAGCGGGGTGATGTAGGTGCCGGCGGCGAGCACGAAGCACAGGAGGCCGCCGGCGGCCAGACCGGGAAGCGACAGCGGCAGCGTCACCTCGCGGAATGTCTGGAAGTCCGTAGCCCCGAGCGAGCGCGAGGCGTCGGCGAGATTGGGATCGATGGCGTCGAGGCTGACATAGACGTTCAGCACCATGAACGGCAGCAGGAAATGCACGAGGCCGAGTATCACGGTGGCTTCATTATAGAGCATCTGCACCGGTTCGGAGACGAGGCCGAGCGCCATTAGAACCTGGTTCACGGCGCCGCTGACACCGAGAATGTTGATCCACGACATGGTGCGGATGATGTAGCTGATCCAGAATGGCAGGATCAGAAGAAGCAGAAGCAGCGTTCTGTGACGCGTCTTCGACATGGCGATGAAATAGGCCGGCACGTAGCCGAGCAGCGCGCACAGGACGGTGGTGATCGCCCCGATGCGCAGCGTCGAAAACAGGATGTGGCGGTAGAAGGCATCACCGATCACTTCGCGCCAGTTGTCGAGGTGGAAGCCTGGGATTTCCGCACCGACGGAGGAGCGCAGCCAGAACGAATAGACCAGAACGAAGAACACCGGCACGATCAGCAGGAAGGTGATCGCGCCCAGCGCCGGAGAAAGCAATATGAAGGGGCGCGCCGAGCCCGCTGGTTCTCCCATCGTCTTCGTTCCGTCCTGGCTGGCCGCTTGCTGTCGGCTCTGTCCTCTTCAGTGAAAGCAATTTGACTCACTGGCCGCTCATTCTCAAAATACATAATGAAAATGTTTGACATAGTTTCAGAGAATGACTGAATGAGAGACCGTCTCGCCACCCCGCCTTCGCCTTCGGGGCGCATGGTGTGGAACCTCGATTGGAACCTGATCCGAACCTTTCTGGTGATCGTCGAACAGGGCGGAATCACCGCGGCCGCCAATGCCCTGCGCCTCAAGCAGCCGACGGTGTCGAACGCGCTGCGACGGCTGGAAGGGCACCTTTCGAAACGTCTGATCCTGCGCGGGTCTGGCCGCTTCGAGGTGACGCCCGCCGGTCTTCTTCTCTACAATGAGGCGATCGAGATCTTCGGCAGCATCTCGCGGCTGGGGACCCTGATACGCGACTTGGACGAGGAGGTTTCGGGCCATGTTACGCTCGCCATGGCGAGCCATGTGGTCTCGCCCGTGCTTGACGAAGTGCTGTCGCAGTTTCACCAGCGGCACCGCCTCGCGACGATCTCGATCGACGTGATCACCAGCCAGAACGCGATCCAGGCCGTGCGCCAGCGCCAGGCCAGTCTCGCCATCTGCCTTGTCCATGAGAAACAGCCGCATCTCGACTATCTGCGTCTCTTCCGGGAGTATTTCGGCTTCTACTGCGGGCCGCGTCACCGGCTCTTCGGGCGCGAGAAGCTGACGCTGTCCGACCTACGCGGCGAAACCTCGGTCTCGTTCAAGACCGATCGGCTGACCGACGCGCTGCGACCGGTCGCTCTCGTGCGCGCTCACGCGGAACTGGAGGATCGGATCGTCGGCGTCTCGTCGAGCCTCGAAGAGGTGCGGCGCATGATCGTCTCCGGCCTCGGCATCGGCCCACTTCCGGTGCATGTCGCGCGCAAGGACGAGGAAGCCGGGCTCCTATGGCGGCTTCCACCCTACGAAGGCCCGCCGGCGATAGACATTCATGTCGTGACCAATCCCGGCACGCGCTTCAACCGCGCCGAGGCGAACCTGATCGCGATGCTGCGCGAGGCCGTCGCGCGCATTCCGTTCGCTGAGCGCGACTATCGCTAGACTATCATGGCTAGAGGCCAAGACCCGGTTTGCATCCTGCGGGCCTTGGGTGAAAGGTCAGTCAACCCGTGACGAAAACAGGCCTCGCGCACAAAAATATCCGACAATCCCAATTGTGCGGGCAGGTCCTGAAACCGGCAAGTCAGAAGCCTGCCCGTGACCGCCCCGGCCGGCGCGGATTGGATGACCGAACCGGTCGCGATCTTGTGATGTTTCGACTGTGATCCTCACCCGGTCTCGCGCGTTTATCGCGACGCGGGCATGACTGTGTGACCATCCTTCCGTCCTTGCCCGCGACGGACAGGCGCAATGTACAGGAGGCTATCATGTTCGCGTCGTTCATGTGGTCGATCTGCAAAAGCGGACGTATCGCGGCCCTGGCAACCACCTTGGCTATCGGCGCAACGACAGGGAGCGCCCTGATCCTTCCTCATTACCAGAGCGCCAGCGCGGCGGCGATCTCGGTCGTCACGCACGATCGGCTTTCGAACTACGGCAACTGGCGCAAATCAGTGCGGTTTGGCGAGGTCTGGGCGCCATCCGTTGGCATCAACTGGCGGCCCTACACGGACGGCGCGTGGATATGGACCGACGATGGCTGGTACTGGCAGTCCGGCGAACCGTTCGGAGCGATCGTGTTCCACTACGGTCAATGGGCCTATGACGACGACCTCGGCTGGGTCCTGGGTCCCCGGCGATGAATGGGCGGCCGCAAGGCGCGCCTGGGCATCACTATCGTCACCGTCGATGCCGGACCGGCGCTTTCCCGCCTGCCAAAGTCGACCCTTGCATCGCTGAAGACAGCAAGCGTTGCGCCGCCTCGCAAAGGCGGCGCTGTCGAGGCGCGCCTCAACCGCGCAAAGGGCGACGCGGTCAAGCAAATGGCCTTGACGCCAAAGTCTGCGCAGCCGGTTGCAACCGGATCGAAACCGGCGGTCACGTATCCACCTGTTCCGACTGTGGAGCGCAAAGTGCGATCCGCGCCGATCAAGGAACCGAAGCCGACAGCGGCGACCTTATCCCACAAGGATCAAGGCACGAGACAGATTGGTTCATCCAATCAGATGCCGCATCGCAACACGGTCAAGGTCGCCAGACCGGCCAGGCCGCCGGCCGTGACTGCGATCCAGCCATATGCAACAGGGAACTACGTATCCCCAATGGCGAAACACTCGTCCGGGAAGTGTGGTCCGCGCAATCCCGGTTGTGGTCCCATCGGCTGAAACGCAGAACCGCCCGACGCAAGCCGGGCGGGCTTGCGGCTGGGTTTGTTGAGCCGACCTCGTGGGTCTGATCCGGGACGCGGCAACCATTTGCGACGGCAATGGTTGCTCTATGCCACGGCTTTGGAGAATGCATCGGTGAAAAGAACGCCGCCGCGATCGTCAACGGCTTCACCGAGAACGACTTCAAAGGAGCCGCTTCCGAACCGCGCGAGCGCAAAGCCTCCCATATAGGCAGCTTTCGGCTTGAACAGATCGAGCAAGCCGTGGCGGTAGATCATCGGCGTTTCGTGCTGGTGGCCGTGGAAGATGCCGATCACATTGGCGTTGGCGATCGTATCGAGCAGCGCCTTTTGTTCCTCGGACGACCACCAGTGCGTTTCGCCGGCGCCGACGTCGTCGAACGTCGACTTGCCGGGGTCCCAGCGCTCGGTCGAGAACGAATCCCAGCCATAGTGCTGAAAGAGGACGACCGGCATGTTCCCAGCCGTGTCCAGATCCTTCTTCAACCACGGCAGGGCGCTAATCGCCCCCTTGCGCGTATCGCCGCCAAAACGATGCAGTTGGATGAGATGTAGCGGTCCCCAGTCCCATGAATAGCTCTCGCTCAACGGATCGAAATTCTTCGCCGGCGCCGCCGCCCTGAAGAATGCGCTCGGTTCATGCGCAAGACGGACGTAGTCGCGTAGCTCGTCCCGGTACCAGTCGATGTCGGGTGGGCGTCCATCCTGGTCGAGGTCGTGGTTGCCCAATCCGGCATATACCGGGTAGTGGACCGTGTCCGGTCCCGCCCCTTGCCGATACCGGTGGCTGAACTGGAGTATCTGAGAACCCTCCGCCGGCTCGGCTGTTTGGCCGCCGCCATCGTCGGTCATGTCCCCGCCAACGACAATGCCGCGCGGCGTAGCGATGCGCTGTCCGGCGCTCGGCAGATCAGTTGGCGCATTCCTGATCGAGCGTGGCCACGACTTGCCGGTCAAACTATTGAGCGCGTTGACATGCCTGAGCAGATTGGCGTCAGTCTTGCCCTCTTGCAGGCAGTTGGGCGCCAGACCCGCCGCCATGCGGCAGGCATGGATATCGCTGACAAAGAGGAACGTTACGGCGCTGTCATTGCTCCTGGCCAGCGGGGGAAGCGCCAGCGACGCGCCACATCCCAGCAAAAAGGCCCGTCTCGAAATTGCTCGCGCGTCATGACGGCCCATTGTCACTACTCTCGATTCGAAGTTTTCGTGCGCGCCCTTTGTCTTGCGGGATGTTCTTTCGCGCTGGTCATCTCCTGCATCATGTCGAGTTGCATCTGCTGCATCTCGGCCAGCCTTTGCCACTGGCGCGAGATGAGATAGTCGAGCTTCTCGTGGAGATGGCGAACTTCCAGTTCCGCCTTGAGGTTTACGCGGTAGTCGTTGAGGGATCGCATCCTGTCCTTCGCCTCCTGCCTCCTCTGGCTCATCATGATCACCGGCGCCTGGATGGCGGCGATACAGGAAAGCAGCAGGTTCAAGAGGATAAACGGATATGGATCGAAGGCGCGAACGGCGCCGATCACGAGATTTAGCCCGATCCAGAGAATGAGGACCACCGCGAAGGAAATCAGGAACCACCAACTGCCGCCAAAGCCAGCAAGACTGTCCGATACCCGTTCGCCAAACGTGCGTTTTTCCTCGAATTCGTCCTCACTGTTCGCCGAAATCGTGTCCTGTCTGGCGATGCTTTCGACCACTTGCTTGTCGAGTTCGGAAAATTCGCCATGCTCCTGCTGCAGCAATTCCTCCAGGTAACGCATGCGGTAGCGGCCGAGTTCTGCCCGGCTGATCCGGGCGCCCTGCGGCAAATCAGGATGGTCGGATCGAATGCGGTTCGCAAGGCTGGGGCGCAAGTCGTCGACACGAACCAGATCGCGCTTGCGGAACTTTTTGCCGCTGATCGCCGAAGGTTTGCGCTTGGTCTTTCCCGGCGCCGCCGGATCCGAATCCGGCACGTCGGGCGCTTCCAGCTGTTCTTTCGAAAGCCACTGATCCTTGTCGATCGGCACAGTGGAGGCTTCAAGATACTCGCCACCGGTGTCATGTTCGTCGTTTCCCGGTTCCGGAACACTTACTCTCGGGCTGATTGGCATCATGCGGCTCCCGATCGATTGCCATGCAGCGCCCTGCGATTGCGCGCCGACTTTCGCTGTCAGGTTGCGTGAACGGTTCTGAGAACCGTCCGATACACAAGCCGGACCAGCCAGATGATGATGTCGAACACCGTGAACATAGTCGGGCCCAAGGAACCGGTATAGGAATAATGGCGAATCGGGTAGGCGGCGAAAGGCGACATCGCGATGATCGACCTGCCTTCGGCCTACAATCGCTGGATGAACCTGCGGGCGATCGCCTCGTAATTGCCGTCGAAATGATGGCCGCCTTCGGTTTCGACGCGTGTCACCCGCGGTAATGCCGGGTCTCGGCAGGCGCTGTCCTCCTCCTCTTTGCCGTAAACGCATATGACCCGGTCCGCCGGCAATCTGGCGATGGCCGGCGCGATGTCGTAACCGCTGTCGTCGATACCGAGCCAGCCTGAGATCGTCACCTGAAACGAGGTGGTCTGCCCGGGAGCCATCAGGGCGATGACCTTTGTGCGATCCTGCAGCGGCTTCGACAGCAGCGGAAAGGCGAAAGGCATGGTGTCGGCTCCGAAAGAATAGCCGATCAGCATCACCGGCAGTTCCCCCGTCGGGTCGGCGTCCCTGACGAGCGCGGACACGTCGGTCGCCAATTCCTGCGGGGTGCGCTTCGACCAGAAATAATGCAGCGCGTCGAGCCCGACGACATGGACGCCATGCGTGGACAGCCATTCGCCGATCGTCTTGTCGAGGTCGCGCCAGCCGCCGTCGCCGGAAATGAGGACCGCGACGGCCTTGGGCTTGCCGTCGGCGGACGGCAGGTCCACCGCGGGCAACTTGCCGAAAGGTTCGATCGCGTCGGCGAGCGAGGAGACCGCGGTGGCGATCTGGCGGGCCGGATCGCCCGCGTCCACCGCGTCCACAGTGATTGCGTCTTGGGCGGAAGCCTGAGCGCGCACTGCGCCCAGCGAAGCCTCGTCGACGAAAAGGGAAGCCGGCTCCGGCAGCGCCACGTCGAAGCCGTATGCGTAGCCCTTGCCGTTCGGCAGCGCGGTGGCTTTCGAGCCTGGGCAGAAGGGGAGCCGCAGCGTCAGCCGGTTGGCGAAGCCGGAAGCGACGGCGCCGCCCAGCGTATTGGCAGGCGCATCTGCCAGCGCCGCATAGGCGAAGGTCGCTCCCTCGCCGCGCCCGGTCATGATCGGCGGAAGATAGGTCTGGATGTCGAGCTGACGCTGCGCCGTCTGGGCAAGATCAGTGATCTCGCCGACGACATAGAGGCACTCGCCGTCCGCCTTGTCGAGCGCCTGCGCATAGGCGGAAAGATCGACGCCGAGCACCACGTCGCCGTTCTTACGCAACGCGGCGGCGACGGCGTCGTCTCCGGTCGTCCAGCCGCCGCGGTCGGAGAAGTGCACGACCATCGCCTTCGGGTCGCCTTCCGGCGGCAACAGCCGGACATTCTCCAGACGCCCGGCTCTGACCGTGGCGGCGGCGGGGACCGCCGGCTGTGCGCAGGCCGAGCCTGCGGCAATGAGGAGCGCAGGAATGAGAGCAAGGTGTTTCATCGCTTGAATATCCCCATGGGGCTGCCGGAAATGAGGGTCGTGACGTCGAGCAGCACCTGCGCCATCGCGAGGCCGCCGGGGCATGCGATGTATTGCGGTGTCCAGACGGGATCGAACTTCTGCTTGAAGGCGCGCAAGCCCTCGAAATTGTAGAACTCGTCGCCGCGCCGGTAGATGAATGTGCCGACACGGTTCCAGGTCGAGGCGAGCGGATGTTCGGCAAGCCCGGCAAGCGGCGCCGCGCCAAGATTGAACCAGCGATAGCCTTCGGCTTTGCCGTAGAGCAGCAGATGCGCGAACAGCGCCTCCATCAGCACTTTCGAGACGCCCGGCCTATAGCGCATCAGGTCGACTGACAATTCGTCGTTGTCGCCGCTGCGCCACAGATTGGCGAAAGCGACGATCTCGCCGTTCCGGCTCAGCGCGGCACAGTCGAACTCGCTCATGTAGGCGTCGTCGAAATAGCCGAGCGAAAACCCCTTCTCATGACCGCTCTTGCTCTTCAGCCAACTGTCGGACACGGCGCGAAGTTGCGGCAGCGCGGGGCCTAACTCAGCTTTGGGAATGACCGAAAAAGCCAGTCCCTCGCGGGTCGCCTTGCCGATGGCGTAACGCAGCGGCTGCCGCGCGGCGCCCTCCAGACTGAAACCCGGCAGTTCGACGTGCGCCACCTCGCCGATCTTCAGGATCGCCAGGTTCATGTCGAGATAAGACGGCAGGAACTCCGGCCTGACGGCATAGAACACGGCCCGGGCGCCGGCCCCGTCGGCCGCTTCGACGAAACGCCAGAGCAGCCCCCTCGCCGCCTCAGGCTTTCCGACGGGATCTCCCATCGCGATCCAGCTGTGGCCCGAAACGCCGTACATGAGAAAGGCCTTCTCGCAGGGCGACACCATGAACTCCTTGTCGCCGAGAAGCGCCAGACAGGATTGCGTGCAGGATGACGTTTCGAGGATGCGGCAGACCGCATCGGGCACTGGCACGCGCCCGGCCGGTTTCGTCTGCCCCGGCCGGTTGATGATGGCGTCGGCGGCGATCGCCGCGGCCACGATGGCAAGCGCCAGCGTGGCGCGCAGGAAGCGTGGCGCATCGCCGTCCCAGGCGAATTGCCACCATAGATCCGACTGGTAGTCGACATGCCGGTAGGCCAGCAGGCCAACCAGCGTGGCAGCGACGACGACGATGGCGATGAGGCCGATCCATGTCAGGTCGGGGCGGAAGGAACGCCAGTCGCCACGCCTGTAGAACGCCCGGCGGTAGACGAACAGCACCATCGCGACGACGAGCAGGACCACGGCTTCCTCCCAGTCGAGGCCCTTCAGCAGCGAGAAGGCGGCGCCCGACAGCAAAAGCGCTATCGCGATGATGCGGGCGAAGGCGATACGTCGGTAAAGGCCCCGCGCGATGATGATCAGGAGCAGGCCGGTGATCGAGGCGAGCAGATGGGAAGCTTCGGCGAAAGGCAGCGGCAGGACGTCGCTCAACCAGTCGGTGCGATCGACGATGGCGGGCGTATTGCCGGAAAGCAGCAGGACCATGCCGCCGGCAAAGGTGAGCGTGGCCGTGATCGGCGGCACGACATGCCGGGTGACGGCGAGTGTGCGCCCGGCAACCGTCGAAACAGCGGCACGGACACGGTAGACCTCGAATGCGAGCAACGCCAGCGCCGCCAGAAACAGCGGCAGCATGTAATAGACGAGCCTGAACACGACCAGCGCGGCCACCACGTCGGGACGCATGCCTACGCCAAGACCGAGCAGGATCGTCACCTCAAGCACGCCGAGACCGCCGGGCGCGTGGCTGACCAGGCTGGCGATGACGGCAGCGACAAACAGCACCAGGAAGGCGGCATAGCCTGTCGTGATGTCGGCGGGCAGCAGCACATAGAGGGTGGCGGCCGCCGCGCCGATGTCGATGGCGCCGATGACGATCTGGGCCAGCGCGCTGCCCGCCGAGGGGAAGAGGAAGTCCCAGCCGAAAATGGAAATTTGGCGATTGCCGCGCGACAGCCAGAAGATGACGGCGGCGAGGCCGGCGACAATAACCAAGCCAAGGATTCGGCCGTCCGCCGGCGTCAACAGGGCAAGCGCCGGCAGACCGGCCGGATCAAACAGCAGGGCCAGTCCGACGATGGCCAGCAGCCCGCCCCAGAAGGTAAGCACCGAAATACCGACAATCCGGCCGACGTCGGCGGCGTCCGCACCCGCCGACTGGTAGATGCGGTAGCGGACCGGACCGCCGACGAAGACGTGGAAGCCGATGGCGTTGGAGAAACCGTAGCCGACGAAGCCCGCGAGCAGAGCGAGGCGTGCCGGCACCTTGGCCGGCGCGACGCGGCGCACGGCCATCACGTCGTAACAGGCCATGGCGACGAAGCTGACGAAGGTGAAGGCAAGCGCCGGCGCTACCGTTTCGAACGACGTGGCGGCAAGGGCCGCCAAGATCTCGTCCAGGCGCACTTTGCCGCCGATCTCGTGAACGAGGAAGAGAGCGATGGCGACCGCCGCCGCGCCAACGATTGGACCGAGCACGCGGGGCTCGACGACACGCTGCACAAACAGCGCAACGCCCTCGCCGACATGGCCGTCTCCGATCGAGGTGCGAGAACTATTCATGCCGTCCCCGGCAGGCGCTTATTCTGAAACACGGGAAGCCTCAGACGACATAAAGACGGGCGAAGACGGTTTGTTCCTCGCCGTCCGGTCCTGATTTCCGGCTGGCGGTCGAAATGGGCCGTGCCCGCGGCGCATAGGCCACGGGCACGTCTCCGCGAAAGGCGGGAGATGCGTCAGGCATTGCCGAAGGGGACGCCGACGAACATTTCGCCGTCGCCGCGCTCGACCTGAAGCAGCACCGACTTGCGGCCTGCCTTCTCGGCCGCCTTCAGTTCCTTCATCGCATCCCCGGCGCTGGTGACCGGCTGCTGGTTGATGGAGACAATGATGTCGCCGCGCTCTATGCCGCTGTCGGCGGCGGGCTTGCCGGAAGCGACCTGCGCGACGATGACGCCCTCAACGGACTGGTCGATGCCGAAATGCCGGCGTATCGCCGGCGTCAGTCCGGCGAGGCCAATGCCGAGCCTTGCATCGGTCGACTGGGCGGCGAGGCCCGGCTGCGCGCCGTTGCCGGCGCCATTGTCGACCGGAGCCTGATTTTCGTCGGCGCCCTTGCCGGCGGCGATGATCAGGTCGAGCGGCTTGCCCTGACGCCAGACGGTGATACCGGCCTTGTCGCCGGGAGCCATGTCGGCGACCAGCCGCGACAGATCCTTGGGCGAAGCGACGGCCTTGCCGCCAAGCCCAGTGACAACGTCGCCGCTCTTCAACCCGGCCTTCGCGGCAGGCGAGCCGTCGATGACCTTTGCGACCAGTGCGCCGGATTCGGCATTGAGGCCGATGGCGTCGGCGACGTCCTTCGTCACCGGCTGGATCTCGACGCCGATATAGCCGTGCTCGATCCGGGCGCCGGTCTCCAGCCTGGCGACGACAGCCTGGGCCTGGTCAGAGGGAATGGCAAAGCCGACGCCAACATTGCCGCCGTTGGGCGAATAGATGGCGGTGTTGATGCCGACCACCTTGCCTTGCGCGTCGACCAGAGGGCCGCCTGAATTGCCGTGGTTGATGGCCGCATCGACCTGGATGAAGTCGTCATAAGGGCCGTTGTGCAGGTCACGTCCGCGCGCCGAGACGATGCCGGACGTGACCGTGGTGCCGATGCCGAAGGGGTTGCCGATGGCGAGCACCGCGTCGCCAGCCCTCAGCTTGTCCGAATCGCCCCAGGCGACGGTCGGAAGCGGCTTGCCGGCATCGATGTGGACAACCGCAAGGTCGTTCTTGTCGTCGCGGCCGACCAGCGTGCCCTTGTATTGATGGCCGTCGTCGAGCGTGACCTGGATTTCGGTAGCGTCGCTGACGACATGGTTGTTGGTGACGATCAGGCCGTCCGGCGAGACGATGAAACCGGAGCCGAGCGCAATGGCGGTCTGGCTGGGCTGGCGCTGCTGCGGCAGATGACTGAACGGGTTCTGGTCGCCGAAGAACTGACGGAAGAAATCGTCATAGGGCGAATTCGAGCCGAACTGTTGCTGGTCGGCGCCTGACACATCCTGCGCCTTCATCTTGGTGATGATGGTGACGACGGCGGGTTTGTCTGCCGCGACGATGTCGGCGTAGGAATGCATGTCCTGAGCCGCCGGCGGCGCATTGGCGGCGTTGGCGCCGGCCGTCAGCGCGGCGCCTGCGGCAAGCGAGACGGCCAACAGGGCAACGCCTGCCAGCGCCGTGACGCGCATACGGCTCGTGATCAAAGACTGGTTCGACATGGTCTTCTCCTGGCGCCGTCCGGGGCGCCATTTCCCTCGGGGGTTTTTGCGGCCGGTGTCACATCGGGAGCGTGGGACATCGACAAGCCGTCTGGTCGCGTCGGGTCGCGGCCTCGCTCCATCGGCCGCCGGCGTTTCCCGGCCTTGACCGGAAAATTAGGACCTTCCCGGCCGGCTTCAAATTAATTCGATGTAATGGGCGCGTTAGGCCGTGTGGACGAATTGACTCAGGTATCTGATTGAGGATTCCGCGAAGGAATTCAATG
>APMI01003389.1_pt1 | contig 15510 bp, 7 predicted proteins | sample 667938 | NCBI WGS metagenome assembly APMI01 (sample SAMN01084076, study PRJNA167559) | wastewater metagenome | biome: Wastewater | place: Denmark: Ejby Moelle, Odense | collected 2011-11-28 | reverse complement strand
GGTAAATTTGCGATTAGTGGACTGAGAATTTTCGGAAAAGGAAGCGGCGAGAAGCCAAAAATGGTAGAAAATTTTGTCGTTTTAAGGTCAAGTAAAGACAAAATTGGCGAAAGAAGAAGCTCTTGGATGAAATGGAAGCAAAATGAATTGGCAGATGGTTATGTAATTTACTTCGGAAAGTCTCCTGATAAATTATACGGAAGTATTATGGTTTATGGCAAAAATGACTACTATTTTACGGGGATGGATGCTACAGATACATACTATTTTCAGGTAGAAGCCTTCAATAATAATGGCATTTCAGAAAAATCAGAGATTTTCAAGGTTGAGTAATTTATAAATAATCCATAGATAAAACACTTATAATTTTCATTTTTAATAAATTTTAAAAAATAATTTAAAAAAAATTAATAATTTATTAACGTATTATCGGATTAAATTGTAATTTTGAATCATAGTATATATTTGAGACAATAAAAAGACAAAAACAATTCATTTAAAATAGTTGAGTTTAATTAAATTCAAAAAAACATGAAAAACACTTTAAAAGCGACAAGTATGATAGCCGTAATCTATCTGTTTACGGGGTATCAAGAATTAAGCGCGCAAGCGAAAAAAGACTCTATTAAAGAGAGACAGATTGATGAAGTAGTAATGATTGGGTATGGTACTGCAAAGAAAGTAGATTTAACGAGTTCTGTTGCAACAGTTAAGTCCACAGAAATTGTAAAAACACCTGCTGGACAAGCTGCACAAGCTTTACAAGGTAAAGTAGCAGGGGTTCAGATTAGCAGTTTTGGGTCACCTGGTGATACACCTAAGATTAACATTAGAGGTATCAAATCATTGTATGGTGATAACCAACCACTGTATGTAGTAGATGGTGTATTTGTAGATAACATTGACTTTTTGAATTCTAATGATATTCAAGATTTTACTGTTTTGAAAGATGCATCAGCTTCAGCTATCTATGGTGTTAAAGCTTCTAATGGAGTGGTAGTAATTACTACTAAAGGAGGAAGCTATAATAGAAAAGCTAAATTAAGTTATGATACTTATTATGGTGTTCAGAGTGCTTATAATGTAACAAAAATGGCAAATGCTGAACAGTTTACTAATTTTGCTTTAGAATCAGGTTCTGCATCCGAAATTGCTAGTATTGAAAAAGCAATTCAACGTTTTGGAAGGAGTAGAGTTAATCCTAATATCCCAGATGTAAATACAGATTGGTACAAAGAGACGCTTCGCCTAGCTGCTATTCAAAATCACAGTCTTTCTGTGGATGGAGGTTCAGAAAAAATATCTTATGCTTTAGGAGGAGACTTCTTTAAGCAGGATGGTATTCTCAGAATGAAAAATAGCTACGAAAGATTTAATATTAGAGCAAAAATAGATGTTAAAGCTAAAGATTGGTTAACGTTAGGAACTTCATTAATATTCAGTAGAAGCCAAAAATATGATGATGAAAGTTCTGCATGGCAACAAATTTATTATGCCGTTCCTATTTTACCTGTTTATGATTATTCTTATACAGGAGCATACCCTAATCCTTATGCAGATGCTATGGCTATTGGTTATAGAGATCACCAAAACCCATTTGCATTGATGGATAACTCTAATAGATTAGGGATAAGAACAAGAACTGTTGCTAATGTATATGCAGATGTAAGCCTTATTCCTAAGGAGTTAACATTTAAAACCAGTTTGTCTTATAATAATAAAGCTGATAATGAGCGTATTATGGCATTGCCATATTTTTCTAATAGTGATTATGGTTTCCAAAGAACATTAGACCAATCTTCTATTACAAGAGCTAATTATAGTAATGAAAACTATATTTGGGATAATACGTTAACATACAACAAAAAATTTGATAATCATGATTTAACATTAATGGCAGGTACATCTTTTAGAGATGATTATTATAGTACGAATAGTATACAAGGATTTTTCTATGATGGTAGCCCATTTTCTAGAGATAGAGAGCAAACTTGGTATATTAGAAATACAGCTGTAGATGGCAGAGTTTCTGATGATTATGGTACTCGTTTCTATGGAACTTCTTATTTTGGAAGACTTTCTTATAAATACAAAAACAGATATATTGCCTATGCTACTTATAGAACAGAAGGGTCTAATAAATATACAGAAAAGTATGTTAACTTACCTGCATTTGGTGTAAGTTGGGTAGCATCTGAAGAATCATTTTTAAAAAAAGCAAGTTGGCTTAATTTATTAAAATTCAGAGCAGGATGGGGTAGGTTAGCCAATGATGCTATTCCTAATAACAGACCTAGTACAGCTTTAGCTGCAAATACTGTTTTTAATGATAATTTAGTATCAGGTTCACGATTTTCAACTTATAAAGATGATTTAGGTTGGGAATTTACAGAAGAAACCAATCTTGGTTTATCAGCAGAATTTTTCAATAGGCAATTAACTTTAGAAGGAGATTACTTTATAAAAGATACTAAAAACTTAGCAATACCAGTACTACCTATAGTTGGAACTGAATCTAGTTATGCTAATGTAGGTAGTGTAAGAAATAAAGGTTATGAAATTAGTGTAGGATGGAAATCTAAAATTAATCAGGATTGGGGATATTTCATTAATGGAAATTTTAGCCACATTGATAATGAGGTAACAAGTCTAAATGGACAACCATTTCTAGATAGAGGAATGGCTGAATTCAGACAACGCCTTGTGGTAGGTCAGCCAATGGATGTGTTCTATGGTTGGGATATTGTAGGAGTATATCAAACTCAGGCAGAGGTAAACGCTGAAGCAGTAGCTCAATATGCAAATGGACAATCAGCAAATACAGTAAAACCAGGTTATTTCAAATATAGAGATGTAAATGGAGATGGTATTCTAGATGCTAATGATAGAGTTTACTTAGGATCACCAGTACCAACCTACTACTATGGTGGTTCATTAGGAATGAATTATAAAAACTGGGATTTATCAGTTACTTTTTATGGTCAAGGTGGTAACGTAATTCTTAATAGAAATAGAGCAGAAGTGTTTAGAACAGCAGGTAGAAATGTAGATGCAGAATTGGCAATTAATCGTTGGCATGGCGAAGGAACTACTAATGAGTTCACATCTTCTGAAGGTTATAGAAATGGCTGGAATCAAAGAAACTCTAAGTTTTTCTTAGAAAAAGGAGATTTCTTTAGAGTACAAAATATACAGTTAGGTTATACATTAAAATCTTCATCTTTACCAGAAATGAGATTTACAATCACTGCTGATAGACCATATCTATGGAGTAAAAGTAAAGTGCTAATGAATCCAGAAGTAGCTTCTGACGGTGTAGATTTAGGAGTATATCCTACTCCATCTGTGTTTACTTTTGGATACAGTATTAAGTTTTAATAGTTAATAATTAAATTAAGAAAAAATGAAACGTTTAATAAATATAAAATTTTTATTACTAGGTCTAGTTATAACTCTTTTTAGTTGTAGTGATAAATTAGACGAAGATTTAGAGTTAACTACTGGTGGTAGTGTAGATTATAAGAGTGTCGAAGGAGCAAAAGGTACTTTGGTAGGTGCTTACGCTAGATTTCAGAATGTAGGATGGGAGCAAATTCCACTTATTTCTGTAAGAGGAGACGATGTTAATTCTGGAGGTTTAGGAGACCAACAGCCATTTACGGATACAGATAAATTTGTTTATGATAGCAATTATTGGATGTATAATTCTGTTTGGGAAAATTGGTATCAAACTATTGTACAGATAACAGCCCAAATGGAAGAATTAGAAAAATTTAGAGCTGCAGGAGTAGATTCTAAATTAATAGACCAATACCAAGCTGAGTGTAAAACAATGAGAGCATTCACTCTATTAGAAATTTCTAAAGTATGGGGTAAAGTAATTGTAATGGAATCTCTTGACCAGACAGGATTAAAATTACAATCAAAAGATGAGGTAATGCAATGGATTTCTAAACAAATGGATGAAGCAGTTCCTAATCTTCCAGATATGAGACCTAATCAAAGAACTGATTTAAGAGGAGGTGTAACTAAATATACAGCTCTTGCAATTAAAGCAATGGCAAATTTAGAACTTAAGAATTATCAAGCAGTTGCAGATGCTACAGGAACTATTATTAATTCTAATAAGTTTACATTGTATACAGATTTTAATCAATTATTTAAAATCCCTGGTAAATTAGCAGATGAGAATTTGTTAGAAATTCAATATTCAGATTTTGGTACAGGTTCTGGTAATAATGTAAGTCATTTATGGGCTTTTTATGGGCCTACAGATTGGACTCCAGCAGTAACTGGCGCAAACGGTGGTTGGGGATTCTATGAGCCAAGTCTAAAATACATTAAGTTTATGTTAGCTAGAGGTGAGAGAACTAGATTAGAAACAAGCGTTTTATTTACTGATAGAGGTATTACAGAAATTAAGAAAGACCCTAATTTTGCTACTCTACCTACTTGGGTTTCTAGTACTACCAAAGAAGGAGACAAAATAAAAGATTTTGCACGTGCTATGTTTGTAAGTGGTAAACATTATTTACCTTCTAAACAATTAACTGCTGGTAGATTAGATTATGGTACTAATAAAAACTATATTGTTACTAGATATGCTGAAGTTTTATTAATGTATGCCGAAGCTGTAGCAAGAGGAGCTAATCCTACTGCAGGTACTGCAGCCTCAGCTGTTAATTTAGTTAGACAAAGAGCTGGTTTGTCAACTCTTAGTTCTGTAACTGCAGACCAAGTAATGGATGAAAAATATGCAGAATTAGGTATGGAGTGGGGTATCCGTTATTATGATATGGTAAGATTAGGTAATACTGCAGCATTGAGCTATGATGGTAGAACTTTCACTATGGATAAACAATTCTTACCTTATCCTTTGGCTCAAGTTGATAAAATTAATGCATTAAATAAATAGTGTTAATTATTTAAATTTTAATTACAATGAAAAATATTTTTAATATTATATTAACCGGAATGCTTATAACTTTGGCATCTTGTTCAGATGGTTATATTGATGATATAACTCCGGTGGCGCAAGGAACTGATAGTTCTGCCCCTCAAATACAGATTACAAGCCCTTCTGGAAATTTAACAATTCCTTTTACTGATACAAAAACCAATATGAAATTTGAGTATAAAGTATCAGATGATATTGAGATAGGTTCTATAGAAATTCTTTTAGACGGTGTAAAGCTTAATACTTACAATACTTTCAAAGATTATAGAATGTTTATTGATAGCTATGCTTACAATAATTTAGGGTTAGGTAATCATACATTTACCGTAAATGCAAAAGATTTAGCAGGAAAATCTAGTACCAAATCTGTTACATTTAATATAGATAATAAATATACTCCTTTATTTGGAGAAAAAGTTTATATTCCATTTTTTGGAGGTAATACTTTTACCGATATAGTTGCAGGTAAAGTGCCTACCGTTGTAGGAACTCCAACTACAGTAGCTGGGGGTTACACTGGTGCAGCTTTTCAGGGATCTACAGATTCTTATATTACCTTACCACTTTCTGGACTATATAGTGCAAATGGAATTAGTTTTACTTTCTGGTATAAAGTAAATGCTGCGCCTAATCGTTCGGGTATAATTGTTATTAATGATGATAATGATAATACCAATGATAACAGAACCAAAGGACTAAGATTATTTAGAGAAGGAAGTGCAACTTCACAAACTGTGAAACTTAATGTAGGTACAGGTGCTGGAGAATCTTGGAATGATGGAGGTAATATTGCTGTTGATGGAAAATGGGTACACGTAGCTGTTACTGTTTCTCCTACAGACTCTAAAATCTATTTTAATGGAGTTTTACAGAGAACCGCAACATTTACTTCATTTGACTTTTCTACAAGTTCTACTATTACTATAGGTTCTGGAGCGCCTTCATTCACCTATTGGGATCATAAATCTGATTTAAGTTTAATTGATGAAGTTAGAATTTATGATAAGGCTTTAACAGATAGTGAAATTATAAATACAATGAAATAATTATGTAACTTTTAAGTTATATAATTTAGTTAAACACTTTATGGTACATTTGCCATAAAGTGTTTTTTATAAAAAAGATAAATTATGATAAATAATAAGTTAAAAATACTATTATCGCTAGTAGTAATTTCAATTTTATTTGCATGCTCACGTTCAAGTAGCGATTGGACATATCCCACACCAACTCCAGTAGATCCTCCCAAAACTTACACAGATACAGAAATTATAGAAATGACTCAGAAAGATGCTCTGAAATATTTTTGGGATTATGCACAGACCAATTCTAAACTGGCCAGAGAAAGATACCATACAGATAATACAGGGCAAGATGCTAATGTAGTGACCACAGGTGGTTCTGGTTTTGGACTGATGACTATTTTGGTGGGAATTAAAAATGGTTATGTAGCCAAAGCAGATGCTGTTTCTAGACTTACTACCGCTCTTCAATTTTTACAAAATGCCAACAGATTCCACGGAGCGTGGCCACATTGGATAGATGGTAACTCAGGAGCAGTAATTCCTTTCGGTACCAAAGACAACGGAGGTGATTTGGTAGAAACTGCATTCTTAGCGCAAGGTTTAATTTGTGTAAGAGAATATTTTAAAAATTCTACAGATACAGCAGAATTGGCTTTATCTAAAAAAGCAGACGATTTATGGAAAGGAATCGAGTGGAATTGGTACACTCAAGGTCAAAATGTTTTATATTGGCATTGGTCTCCTAATTATGATTTTCAAATGAATATGCAGCTTAGAGGTTTTGATGAAACATTAATCACTTATGTATTAGCAGCAGCTTCACCTAATTATTCTATTGATAAATCTGTTTATACCCAAGGTTGGGCCAGAAACGGAGCCATAAAATCTTCAGGTACTCAATACGGAATTCCTTTGGTTGTGAACCATAACGGAGCTACCGGAACAGTAGGTCCAATGTTTTGGTCACACTATTCATTCTTAGGATTAGATCCTAGAGGCCTTACAGATGATTATGTAAATTATGGTGATGCAGTAGTTAATCATTCTAAAATTATGTACCAGTATTGTGTTAATAATCCTAAAAACTGGGGTGGTTATAGTTCTAAAAATTGGGGACTAACTGCTAGTTATAGCAGAAATTCAGACGGAACTAGTGGCTATGCAGCACATCAACCCAATAATGATTTAGGAATTATTTCTCCTACAGCAGCTATTTCAGATATGCCATATACGCCTACTGAAAGTATGAATTATTTAAGATTTTTATACAACGAAAATTACAGTAAATATATTGGTGTTGCTGGACCTTATGATGCATATTCTATTCATTATAACTGGGTTACCCCAAGATATTTGGCAATAGACCAAGGTACTATAGCACCCATGGTAGAAAACTATAAAAACCAATTCCTTTGGAATTTATTTATGAACGCTCCAGATGTGAAAGCAGGACTTATTAAGTTAGGTTTTCACTCTACACAGTACGGATTTTAAAACATAAACTTTGTCAAAGTTTAAAATCTTTGACAAAGTTTTATAATTTATAAAATTTAAAAATGAAAAAAATAATATTATTTGCATTGTCAGGAATTGTTCTAGCTTCTTGCCAAACAAATATGGCGCAAAAAGAAACTAAAAACACCGCTCCTGTTTCTCAACTGTCAGACAATCAGTTGATGGACAAAGTTCAGAGCGATGCCCTTAAATATTTTTGGGAGTATGCAGAACCCAACTCTTTATTGGGGAGAGAGCGCTACCACGAAGATAATATTTATCCAGATAATGATAAGCACGTCGTAACAACAGGTGGTTCTGGTTTTGGATTAGCTACCATTTTAGTAGGTGTAGAACGTGGTTTTATCCCTAGAAAAGAAGCTGTGAAAAGATTGACCACAATGATGAGTTTCTTAGAAAAAGCAGACCGCTTTCACGGAGCTTGGAGTCATTGGATCAATGGTGAAACAGGCAAAGTAGTTCCTTTTGGTAGAAAAGACAATGGCGGAGATTTAGTAGAAAGTGCATTCCTCACTTCAGGGATTTTAATGGTTCGTGAATATTTCAAAGATGGTAATGCAGAAGAAAAAGCCCTAGCCAAAAAATGCGACGAACTTTGGAAAGGTATAGAATGGAATTGGTACACCAAAGGCGGACAAAAAGTTTTATATTGGCATTGGTCACCTAATTATGGTTGGGAAATGAATTTTCCGCTCCAAGGATACAACGAATGTTTAATTACCTATATTTTGGCAGCATCTTCGCCTACACATTCTATAGATGCCGAAACTTTTTATAAAGGTTGGACCAGAAACGGAACCTATCTTACCGACAAAACCAAATACGGGCTTCCACTCTACGTAAAACACAATTATTCCGAAGAATACGGAGGGCCTTTATTCTGGGCACATTATTCTTACATCGGTTTAGATCCTAGAGGTTTGAGTGATAGACTCATCAAAAATTACTTTGATTTGAATAAAAATCAAGTGCTTATTGATTACAAGTATTGTGTAGAAAACCCTAAAAAGTGGAATGGTTACGGAGAAAATTATTGGGGGCTTACCGCCAGCTATACCAGAAATGAAGACGGCAGTGTAGGCTACACCGCACACCAACCTACCGAAGACCGTGGTGTAATTACGCCAACTGCAGCTCTCAGCAGTTTTCCGTATTCGCCAAAAGAATCTATGGATTTTTTAAGATTTATTTATACTCAGAAGCCTCAGTTTATAGGCGGTGCAGGACCTTATGATGCTACTTCTATTCATTATAATAATTGGTTTACCCCACGTTATTTGGCAATAGACCAAGGCACCATTGCCCCAATGATAGAGAATTACAGAACTGGCTTCCTTTGGAAATTATTTATGAACGCACCAGAAATTAAAGAAGGTCTTAAAAAACTAGATTTCAAATCAGAAAAATACAACATCAAATAGTTTTTAGGAGCTTATTCCCGCTTTCCGCTCATACTCCTCACGCCAAGGCTCATTCCAAAGCTTGTTGCGGGGTAACCGCTGCAATCGGGGCTATGAAATGATTATTGTTAAATTGAGGTTTAGGCAAATTTTAATTCAAGAAAATTTAATAAAAATGAAATATTTATTTTTACTACTTCTTCCATTATTATATCAAGCACAAGAAGTAAAAGCAGAATTTAAAAAAGAAGTAAAGGTAGAAAAAACCATCTCTTACGTTTTAGATTATCCACAAAACGTAAAAGGAAATGTACCACTTATTGTATTCCTTCACGGTTCTGGCGAGAGAGGTAACAATCTAGAAATGGTAAAAGCGCACAGTCCGTTTACGTATAAAAATTTAATCAAAGAACCAGTTGCCATTTTAGCTCCTCAATGTCCAGAAGGTATGTGGTGGGATACACAGGCAATTTATTTTTTAATTAAAGAAATTCAGCAGAAGTATAAGATAGATTCTTCTAGAATTTACCTTACAGGTTTATCTATGGGAGGTTGGGGAACGCTTAAACTAGCAGGTGAACACCCCGAAATGTTCGCCGCAGTAGCATCTGTATGTGCTCCCACAGATAGAGTAATGTTGGCCAATATTCAAAATTATAAAGAAATGAACCTCAAAATCTACCACGGCGGTATGGACGATGTGGTTTTACCTGAAAATGCATTTAATTTTTGGATGAAAGTTCACCCAATTAATCCAAAAGCAGAATTAATTATCTTCCCGAATGATAATCATAATTCTTGGGATTCTACTTATTCTAATCCCACTTTTTATGAATGGATGCTTTCAAAAAGGAAATAAAGTTTAGCTGAAAAGTATTATATCAAAACCTTCCGATTATTCAGAGGGTTTTGTTTTTCTTATTCATTTCTAAATGTGTATTTTTGCTTTTTAACAAAATTTTAATCAATGATTTTTTTCTTAAAAGGAATAGTTCAAGAGCTTACCCCTACTTATGCGGTTTTAGATGTAAACGGTGTAGGATATTATGTAGGGATTAGCCTTCAGACTTCTAATAAATTAACGTTGGGCAAAGAAACATTCATCTTTACTCAGCAAATCATCAGAGAAGATGCGCATTTGCTTTTTGGGTTTCATACCAAAGAAGAAAAAGAAATGTTTAATCTGCTAATTTCTGTAAATGGTGTAGGAGCAGTCTCTGCACTTATTCTGCTTTCTTCATTAGATCTAAAAGACATAGCGCAAGCCATACTTAATAAAAACAGTGCACTGCTACAAAAGGTAAAGGGTGTAGGTGCTAAAACCGCCGAAAGAATTATTGTAGATTTAAAAGATAAAGTATTGAAATTCGGGACTTCTGATGAAAATATTTCTACATTTGTGGATAATAAAGTGCGAGAAGAATCGTTATCTGCTTTAGAAGTTTTAGGCATTTCTAGAAAAATGTGTGAGAAAATAGCAGATAGAATTCTAAAACAAAATCCAGACATCCAAACAGAAGATTTGGTGAAGCAGATTTTAAAAAACTTATAATTATAAAAAACGCAAGTGAATAAAAATTTTCCACTACTCAATAATAACTATTTCATATTCATTTTTATGTGCATTTCGGCACTGGTTTTTGCACAACAAAAACCTGCTGATAGTACTTCTGTATCCATAAGGAAAGACTATTCTCTGCCTAATCCTACGAAGTATGAACCATTCTATGATGTAAAAACAGGTAACTATTACCTCTATCCAAAAATTGGAAACACCATAGTAGGAGCTCCTATTGTCTTAACACTGAAAGAATATGCACAATATAGCTTAAACAAACAACTTACAGGCTATTATCAAAAAAAATTAGCAGGTACCAATCTTTATAATGAAGATAAAAAAGATGCTCAAAAGAAAGGGCTAATTCCTGCAATTATGGTAAGAAATAAAATTTTCGAAACCATTTTTGGTAGTAACAAAATAGAAATTATCCCGAATGGTTTTGCAAGTTTTGACCTAGGAGCTTTATACCAAAAAATAGACAATCCGTTAATTTTACCACAGAATAGAACCAATTTTGCCATTAATATCCAGCAAAGAATTCAGTTGGGTTTAACGGGTAAAGTAGGAGAAAATCTTCAGCTAAAAGCCAATTATGATACCCAAAGTGGTTTTGCATTTGAAAATAGAATGAATTTGGTTTGGCAGGCCAAAGGAAGTTGGAAGGATTTACAGAATAAAGCACTAGGAGATGTAAAAGACTTCAACAAAGGTGGCGAAGACAAAATTATAAAAAGAGTAGAATTTGGTAACGTTAATATGCCACTTTCTACCAATCTTATCAGAGGTTCTGAATCTCTTTTTGGGTTGAAAACAGAGTTTCAATTGGGGAAAACGTATGGTACTTTGGTACTATCTCAGCAACAAGGCGAAGCTAGAAATATAGTAGTGCAAGGTGGTGGTGTAATGCAAACCTTCAAAATAAATGCGATAGAATACGAAGATAATCAGCACTATTTCTTAGGACAGTATTTCCTCAATAATTATGACAATGCTTTGCTTAATTATCCGCTCATTAATTCTAGAATTTCCATTTCTAGATTAGAAGTTTGGGTATTAGACCAAGGAACGGGCAATCTTCAGGAGCAAAAAACCATTTTGGGGGTTAGAGATTTAGGCGAAGGAAATTCTGGTACACCAGACAACTCACAAAGTGGAGTTTATACTTCTATTACGTCACTTTCTGGGATTAGAGATGTAAATGCAGCTTACAATGCGGTAAACGGAAATAGTTTACCTACTTCCGCAGGAAACATGCCTTATCAAGACGGCGAGCATTTTATCTTTAACAGAAAAGCAAAAAGATTAAATACTACAGAATATACCTTTAATCCACAATTAGGGTATATATCTCTTAATCAGAGATTAAATGACAACCAATTATTAGCTGTTTCTTTCTCATATACCCTTTCTGGAGATAGTAAAGTCTATAAAGTAGGAGAGTTTTCGGAAGAAAGTCCGGTAATTGTGACCAAACTTTTAAAACCCAATGTTTTGGTAAAAACATCATCACCTATGTGGGATTTGATGATGAAAAACGTTTATTCTCTCAATACCAATCAGATAGATTCTCATAATTTTATGTTGAATCTTTTGTACAAAGATCCACAAAATGGGAAGATCAATTATTTACCTGGAACTTCTGTTGCTGATATTAATTTATTGAAATTAATGAATTGGGATAGATTAAATGTAAATAATGATAGCCAGCAAAACGGAAACGGAACATCTGGTGATGGACTTTTCGATTTTGTACAAGGCATAACGGTAGATGCACAAAACGGACGTGTGATATTTACCAAAGCGAAACCTTTTGGTAAATATCTTGAGAGTGTTTTGGGAAGTAGTGACCCGAAATTTGTTTTTAATGATTTATATACTCAGCAGAAACAAGTAGCAGCACAAAACAATTTGGCACTAAGGTATATCTTAGAAGGAAGGTACAAAGGTGCACAAGGTACAGGTATCTCTTTAAACGCAATCAATGTTCCGAAAGGTTCGGTGAAGGTTACTGCTAATGGTGTAGCGCTTACAGAAGGTGTAGATTACACCGTAGATTATATGCTAGGGCAAGTAACCATCATAAATGAAGCGGTAAAACAATCTGGACAAGCTATTAATGTAAGTTTAGAAAACCAATTGACCTTCAATACCCAGCGTAAAACTTTTATGGGAGTTAATTTAGAAAGAAAATTTAGCGACAATTTAACCGCTGGTGTTTCTGTAATCAACTACTCCGAAAGACCACTGACCCAAAAAGTACAAATGGGACAAGAATCCGTCAATAATACGATGGCTGGTTTTAACCTAATGTATAACAATCAAGCTCCGTTTTTAACCAGACTTGCAGATAAAATACCTTTTGTAAATACCGAAGCGCCTTCTAATCTTAATTTTAAAATAGAAGGAGCATATCTTATTCCTGGACAGAATAAAGGGATTAATGATCAATCTTACATAGATGATTTTGAGCAAAGTACTTCTAAAATCTCTTTGAAAGAACCTGCAATGTGGGCTTTGGCTTCTAAGCCAGAAAAAAGTAAAGACCCAGTTTTTGGCAATAGTTCATCAGATAATATTGATAATGGTAATGGCAGAGGTCTTCTTTCTTGGTACACCATAGACCCAAGATTCTACGGTGTAGGTGGTAAAGCACCAAACGGTATAAATGCAGATGCGCTTTCTAATCACGCATCTAGAAGAGTACAAATGTCTGAACTTTTTAACAACAGAGATTTTGTAGCTGGTGAACAAACTTTTTCTAACACTTTTGATATTACATATTATCCTAAAGAAAGGGGCCCCTATAATTTTAATCAATTAAATGAAGCGGCTAGCCAAAGATGGGCAGGACTTATGAGACCTATTTCGGTGTCTAATTTTACCAATTCTAATATAGAATATGTAGAGTTTTGGATGATGGATCCTTATGCAGATGGTAAACCATTAGGTACCAATCCTAGGTTGATGCTACAATTAGGTAATGTATCAGAAGATGTTTTAAAAGACGGGAAACTACAATACGAAAATGGTTTACCTACCCCTAATGTACCTGCCAAAACATCTACAACCAATCTAGGAGTACAGCCAGAACAATTCCCGGTTTTATATGCATTTTCTACAGAGAACGAAGAGAGAACTGCACAAGATGTAGGTTTTGATGGATTAGATGATGATAATGAAGCCACCAAGTTTGGGACTAATTTCATTAATCCTGTAACCAATACTCCAGACCCTGCTTCTGATAATTTTATTTTCTATTTATCTAATCAATTTCAAGGAGCTTTAGCTTCTTCATTACAAGAAAGATACAGATATTTTAGAAATCCAGATGGTAATTCTAAGTCTAATTCTCTAGAAGTGGCATCGCAGTCTCCAGATGCAGAAGATATTAACAAAGATTATAACTTAGACCAAAGCGAAAATTATAACCAATACAATATTAGTTTATTGCCTTCGGATTTGGTGGTAGGTAGAAATAATATTGTAGATATGAAAGAAGTATCTGCTAGATTCCAAAACGGACAAACCTCTAAAAACAAATGGTATTTGTTCAGAATTCCAGTTGCCAATTATGATGATACTACCGAAGGCAGTGCTACAGATGCAGCGCAGCTTCTTAATAATGTGCGTTTTACGAGATTATTGCTTGCAGGTTTTGATAATACTTCTACCATTCGTTTCGGTACTTTTGATTTGGTAAGAAGTGACTGGAGAAAATATACCAAGCAGATTTATTCTAATTCTGTACCTGATAACCAAGAAGGAACAGGACTAGTGGATGATAAAATTACTAAATTTGATGTTGGTAGCGTAAATATAGAAGAAAATGCTTTAGGAACACCACCTTATGTATTGCCTCCAGGTATTGACAGACAAGTGTTAAGTGGTAATTCTGGCGCACAAAGACAAAACGAAGCCTCTCTTTATTTAAAAGTTAAAGACCTAAAAGATGAAGCAAGGGGAGTTTTCAAAAATGTAGCTTTGGATATGAGAAGGTTTCAAAATTTAGAATTATTTGTTCATGCCGAAAATGCACGTAATCCTATGAATTCTAATTTGGATGAAGATGCAAAATTCTTCATTAGATTTGGTAGTGATGCTACAGATAACTATTATGAATATGAATCTTCTCTTAAATATACCAATGCTACTTCCACATCTCCTTTAGATATTTGGCCTACAGAAAATACCGTTAATCTGGAAATCCAAAAATTTGTAGATGCTAAATTGAAAAAAGACCAAACCGGAGGGAAGATAGACGAAAGATTTCCAGAGAAATTGGATGATGATAGTAATAAAATGATCTACGTAAAAGGTCGTCCATCTTTAGGCAACGTTTCTACCATTATGATTGGAGTTAGAAATATTTCTACGGAAGGTGCTACTAAAGACATTATACTTTGGGTAAACGAGATAAGACTTTCTGGTATAGAAAACAAAGGAGGTTATGCTGGAACTGCGAGTTTAAATTTCAATTTGGGAGATTTTGCAGTGGTTAATGCTTCTGGTGCTTATTCTACGATAGGTTTTGGTTCTATTACTCAGAAACCATCAGAAAGAGCCCAAACTACCAATTCTGCTTTCGGAATTACCACTACTGTAAATGTAGATAAATTCCTTCCAGAGAAAATGGGTCTTAAAATCCCTGTCAACTATTCTTACTCTCAGACCACGGAAGATCCGAAATATAATCCTCTGAATGATGATGTAGAGTTTAATAAAGACCCTAAGAAAAATGAACTCAAGAAGATTGCTAGAACTTTTACTCAACAGAGAAGTTTAGGAATTCTTAATATGAGAAAAGAAAGAACCAATCCTAATAAAAAACCGAAATTCTATGATGTAGAAAACATCTCGATTACGGCAATTTATAATGATGATTTCTACAGAGATATTTATACTAAAACTAATTTCAGACAATATCTGAGAGGTAATATAGATTATAACTTTAACTTTAAACCTTGGAGCTTAAAACCATTTAATAAAATGGTAAGTGATACCGCAAAATCTTATAAATATTTAAGATGGGTAAAAGAAGTTAATTTCAATATT
>APMI01039385.1_pt1 | contig 15515 bp, 6 predicted proteins | sample 667938 | NCBI WGS metagenome assembly APMI01 (sample SAMN01084076, study PRJNA167559) | wastewater metagenome | biome: Wastewater | place: Denmark: Ejby Moelle, Odense | collected 2011-11-28 | reverse complement strand
CCCCGGGACGGGGTTTCAGGATGCCGAGTTTTCCTACGGGCGGACGGATGTTGCTATCGGAAACCCGCCGTTTGGTGACGAGCGCATCACGGACACCAACAAGAAGCGCGCCGAAATATCCGGCTTCAAGATTCACAACTACATCATCGCCAAGTCCGCAATGCACCTGCGCCCCGGCGGCATCATGGAGTTTGTGGTAACGAGCCGCTTTCTTGACACGGCCGACTCCGAGGCGCGCGACTTCCTGCAAAAGAACTTCCGGTTCCTTGGTGCGGTTCGCCTTCCGAATGACGCCTTCGCGGGCAGCGCCGGAACGGAGGTGACGACCGACATCCTTTTCCTTCAGCGCCTCCGTGACGGCCAGCGTGAAGGTGACGATACCTGGCTGGATACCGCCGGCACGATCCAAAACGAAGATGGCGAGACTATTCGCCTGAATCGCTACTTCGCAGAGAACCCTTCGATGATGCTTGGCAAGCCGTCGATGCAGGGCACGATGTACGGCAGCAAAGAGGAATTCACCCTCAAGCCTATCGATGGGATAGACATTGCCGAAGCCTTTGAGCGCATTCTGAGCCGCGATTGGCGAGAGTATCAGGGCATTGGAAAGCAGCGCGCAGAGGACCGCGAAGCCGCTGCCGTCGCCATCGAATACAACCGCGAGGATGTGCCGATTGGCGGCTTCTACCGTGACGGCGAACGCATCGTGCAGCGCACCGACGACGATGAGGACGGGAATACGCAGTTCCGCGTCTTGACTGCCGATACGCCTTGGACGGAAAAAACGACGCTGGGCGACACGCGCCTTGAACGCATCAAGGGCATGATGGATCTGCGCGACATGGCTTACGACCTGATGGCGGCCGAACGCTCTGATGCCCCGCAGGATCAGCTTGATGCCAAGCGCGCCAGCCTGGTGAGGCGGTACGACGCCTTTGTCGCCGAACATGGATACCTGAACGATCCGGCGAACCGCAAACTGATGGACGATGACCCCCGGATCGAATTTGGGCTGGAAGCGAACTACACGAAGAAAATCAGTGCGGCAGACTCCAAGCGGCTTGGCGTTCCGCAGTCGCCGGCCAAGGCTGAAAAAACGTCCCTGCTTCGTGAGCGAGTGTTTTTCCCGAAGCAAGAGGTTCTTTCTGCTGACACGCCGGCAGACGGATACGCAATCAGCCTTTCCGAGAAAGGCAAACTGGATCTCGACTACATTTCCGAGCTGACTGGATTGAGTGTCGACAAGGTCACGGCCAGCCTCTCTGCCGGTGAGTCTCCGCTGATCTACCGCGATCCCGTCTTGGGCCGCTGGGTTCAGGAGGATGAATACCTGTCGGGCAACGTCAAAGACAAACTGAAGATGGCCCGAGGCGCAGGGCTTGAGGCCAATATCAAGGCACTGGAGGCGGTTCAGCCTGTCGATGTGGCCCCGCAGGACATTCACGCAGAGTTCGGCGCCACGTGGATTCGCCCGAGCGTCTATGAGGACTTCCTGAAGCTCTTTGGCTATACGAACCCGCAAGTTTCCGTACTGCCCAAGAGCGGCGCCGTGGAGGCTACGTCCGCTGGCACACCCGGCGCCTCCATCTTTCGCGCAGACGTTGAGAACTCGGATTACTCGATTGTTGACGTGTTCTCTGCTGCTGCAAACCGCCGACAGTTGATTGCCTACGACGGGAGCGGCGACGACCGGCACATCAACCCCGAGCGCACCGAGAACCTGGGCCGCATTCGCAACAAGATGATTGCCATCTGGCGCGACTGGATCAAGTCGGACGCCGAGCGGGCAGACCTGCTGGCCCGTGACTACAACGAAATGATGAACACAACCGTCGAGCGCAAATACGACGGCGTTCGCCATCTGCGCACGGTCGGCGCCAATCCGGCTATCAGCCTTCGCAACTCGCAGAAAGATTCTTCGTGGCGGATGATTCAATCAAGCGTCACGCTGATGGATCACGTTGTCGGCGCAGGGAAAACCATCGCCATCACCACCGGCCTGATGGAGCGCAAGCGGCTTGGCCTCTCGAAAAAGCCGATGGTTGTGGTGCCGAATCACCTTGTCGGGCAGTGGGCGCGTGACTGGATGGCCCTGTATCCGGGGGCAAACATCCTCGCTGCTACCGAAAAGGACTTCGCCAAGGCCAACCGCCGCCGCTTGTTTGCGCGCATCGCAACCGGAAGGTTTGACGCGATCATCGTCGGGCATTCCTCCTTTGGGTTCATTCCTGTTTCGAGCGAGGCAGAGGTTCAGTTCGTTATGAAGGAGGTCGAGTTCCTTGAGGATGCGCTGACGGAAGCCAAGACGGCCGAGTCGAGCAAGAAGGGGAAGGGCGACAGCCGGCGCGTGCGCGGTATCAAGAACCGCATCGCAAAGCGCATGGAGAAGATCAAGGAACTGCAGGACAAGCCGCGGGACAACGTGGTTTCCTTTGAAGACATGGGGGTCGATTACCTGGCTGTCGATGAATTCCATGAGTTCAAAAACCTTGAGTACGCCACGACGCTTTCCAACGTGGCGGGCATGGGCTCGCCCGAGGGGTCCAAGAAGGCTTTTGACCTGTACATGAAGCTGCGCTTACTGCAGGAGTGGGGCGGCGGCGTGGCTGGTGCGACGGGTACGCCGATCTCCAATTCTCTGGTGGAGATGTACTCGCTGCTGCGCTACCTGAACCCCGGCGCACTGGCGGCGCGCAATCTTGAGCAGTTTGATGCGTGGGTGAAGATGTACGCCAGCATCGAGCCGCGCGACGAATACACCGCAGCCGGCAAGATCAAGCAGCGTACCGTGCTGGCGGCATTCAACAATCTGCCCGAGCTTTTGCAGATGTACAAGCAGGTTGCAGATACCGTCACCATGTCCGACCTCAAGCGGATCACTGCCGAGCAGATCCGCACTGAAAACCGGATGAAGGGTGAGAGCAAGCGTGAGGAATTTCCTGTTCCGAAGGTGAAGGGGGGAACCCGGCGACTCGACATCGGCGCGCCGACCGACGAGCAAGTTGAGTTCATGGACTACCTGATCGCCCGCGCCGACATCCTGGACAAGATGAAAGGCAAGGAGAAACAGGCTTACGCCAAGATCGACAATGCCTTGTGGCTGATGAACGACGCCCGAAAGATGAGCCTTGACGTGCGGATCATTGACCCAAGCGTTCCCGACAACAAGAGCAACAAGGTCAATCGTGCCGCGCGGAATATCAAGGAAATCTACGACCGCACAGATGATGATCTTGGTGCGCAGCTTGTTTTCTGCGACCTCTCGACGCCCGCCAAGAACGCCAGCAAGGACGCCAAAGACTTCATCCGCGGCATGATGAAGACCCTTGGCTTCTCCGACGATGCCGCGACAGCCTCCGCGCTGGATGGCAAGTCTTACGCGGAGCAGTGGCGCTACCTGAAAATGCGTGCCGACATGCTGCTGGATGGCGGCGACCTGAACGATGCGAAGCGCGAGAGCATTGAGGGTGCGCTGGAAAAGGTGAGCGACGACAACCTTTCTGCCCTGCAAGTTGCCGATAGCGGGTTCTCCGTCTATGACGCGCTAAAGACTCGCCTGATTGACAGCGGAATCCCTGAGCGTGAAATAGCCTTCATCCACGACGCCACGACATCCGACAAGAAGCGCGAACTGTTCGATCTGGTGAAAGCCGGCAGGGTTCGTGTGCTGATTGGATCTAGCGCCAAGATGGGTGCCGGCACGAACGTGCAGACTCGATTGGTTGCCCTGCATCACATGGATGCGCCGTGGCGCCCGTCCGATATCGAGCAGCGTGAAGGCCGGATCATTCGGCAGGGAAACATGTTCTACGACCGCGATCCTGACGGGTTTGAGGTTGAAATCGTTGCCTATTCGACAGAGCGGACCTTTGATGCGCAGATGTGGGGCGTGCTGGCCCGTAAGGCGGCTTTTCTTGAGCAGTTCCGTCACGGACTGAGAACGATCACGGAAGAGGGCTCCGATGCCGACAGCTACGCCGAGTTTATGGCTGAAGCAACGGGCGACCAGATTTTCCGGCAGAAAATCCAGCTTGAGCGTGAGTTGAACGACATCGAGGCCGAAGAGCGCAGCTCGAAGATGAAGCGGCAAGCGTCTGAGAACATCGTCCGCACCGCGTCTGAAAAGCAAGCCCGTCTCGATGCGCGGCTTGCTGAGGCAAAGACGCTGGCGGCGGCGGACCTTTCTCGGGTGACGTTTGACGGGAACGCATACCGCAATGACATGTATGACGTGCTGCAGTCTGAAACGGAAGCCTTCCGCATTGAAAACGAAGCATTCCAGAAGGCGGAAGAAGCCTACCGGATCACACGTAAGGCGTGGGAGGACGCTGCCGGCACAGAGCGCGGACGCGCCCCGCAGAAGCCAGTAAAGCCAGAGGTGCCGGAAATCGGCGCCAAGCGCGTGGTGGAGAAATCGGAATGGGCGCGCTTCGTCAATGCGCTGACTCGGAAATTTGAGCTTATCCCGGAGGCGATGACTCGCGGCTTTGAGGTTGTAGCGGCAAACGGAACGGTGCTGCCCATATCGGTTTCGCGTGGCAGCGGTGAGTCTGTGTTTGTGACGGTGGGCGGCAACTCCGTCGCCTACGCAACGCCGCCGCGCAGCAGCATCATGTATGCCAGCCTTACGCCGAACTCTATCCAGGGGACGACAAAAGGCGCCCCCCAGCGGATCGCCAAGGAAATCAGCAGCCTTGCCGAAAACGTTCGCCAGGCCCAGTTCACTCTCGATCACGTCAAGGCCGTGTCTCCCGAGGCAGTTGCCGACGTGCGCAATCGTTACGAAGCGGTCAAGAAGGCCGTTGATGAAGCGAGCGCGCGCATGGCCGAAGAGCGCGCCCAGCGTGACAACCGATTCATTGGCCGTGACAAGACACGATTCGGTGAGGCTGCTGCTGCCTCCGAGGTTGCTGCTGAAGCTCCCAAGAAGATCCCGGATAACGTGCGTTTTCGCAAGGTCGGCGACAGTGTGGTTGTTGAAGAGAAGTTCAAGCCGCTATCTCTCGATGGATTGGATCATGAATTTTTCACCGTGAAGGATGGAAAGACCTGGCACGTCATAGAAAGCGGTTCTGGCCTGTCTGCTGGCAATGGCGACACGCGAGAGCAGGCTATTGGGTCCGCTAACGCAACTCTCTCCCGGATTGGTGTCGAAAAGTTCTCGGAGGTGATCGCCAAGGCACCGAAGATCACAGACTCCGACAAGCTGGCTGCGCTGTCGAGCAAGGGTGGTCCCGCCGTCCTCCGCGACACCTCCGCCCTGCGTGACGGCGAATCCATCCCCCGCGACCAGGCCGAAGCCTTCATCCGCAGCTTCGTTGCCGAGTTCCCCGGTGCGCCTCCGATCATGCTGGCCGACAGCTTCAGCCAGCTCCCGAAGGAGCTGCAGGCTGATGCTATCTCTCAAGGCTCCAGCGCCCGCCGCGCCAAGGGTGCGCTGAAGGACGGAAAGGCTTTCGTGGTGCTGAATAATCACCACTCGATGGCCGACCTTGAGGCGACCGTCTTCCATGAAATCCTAGGCCACACCGGCATCCGCAAGCTGCTTGGCCCGCAGTTCTCCCAAGAGCTGAACAAGCTGTTCGTCGGCTTGGGCGGGTACTCCGGCCTTGAGCGGATCATGGAGGCCCGCGGCATGGGCCATCAGTTTGAAGGCTACTTCAGAGGCATCCAGCAGGCCCGCGCATCCAACCCCGACGCATGGACGGACGCCCTCGCCAAGTCGATCCTGACCGAAGAGGTGTTCGCCCACATCGCCGAGCAGAAGAACGCCAAGCAACTGCGCGACCGCTTCATGGCGCTGGTTGGCATGGTCCGCGACTGGCTGCGCCGGCATGGCTTCATGGACCTTGCCAGCTTGGGCGAGTCGGACATCGTGTTCATGCTGCAGCACGCCCGCGAAGGACTCCGGGACGGCTCCGGCATCGTGCGTGACGGCGCTACCGTGGGCGAGAATGAGATTGTCGGCGAGGACGGTCGCCCCATCGCCAAGGAAGGCTCGCCGGAGTACGAAGCCCTCAAGCTGCTGTCCGGCCGGCTGGGTCTGCGCGAGCGTAGCGGGCCGACTGTGTTCAAGGACGGCTTGCGCGACGACGGGAACCAAGGGCAAGATGCGGGCATGGACGACGCCAACAACGTCGCCGGCAAACAAGCGCCCAACCCCGCTGGCGACGTGGAACAGGGAGGTGCAACGCCAGCCCCTGCCATCGCCACGTTGAAAAGCGCACCGATGTTCGGAACTACTGTCACCGTTGAAAAAAATGGGGTGGTTTCTATTGCATGGGCAGGGTGGGGTGATACAAGAACCTACCTTCGCGACAAAGCAATCAACGCCGTCATGGAGGAATTTAAGCCGAAGCTTCCCGATGGTGTGTTCTGGCGATTCACAAACAACAAAAGCGAAGCCAGTCTTGCAGCGAAAAAAGAACTACGCCCATCAACCGACCATTCGAGCAACACGCAGGAAGAGGGTTTGTCTGTCACCGATGGCGCTCATTATTCCGTGTTCGGCTACAAATATGGGTATCAAGTTCGTGGCGAGGTAATAGGGTACGGCGCTGATGGTGAGCCCCTGCTTGATGTCGCAACGCTTGAGCCTGTGACCAAGATTCTCAATTCCGCCGATATCGTAAAACTGGACTCAAAGTCACGGATTGATGCGCTCAAGGCAAAAGGCTGGACGGTTGAGCAGTACAAAGCTTTTGCGAACGGGACTTTCAAACTTCACGACATCGACAAAGACGGCCCCCTTCCGAATGAGAAAAGCACGTCGGCACGTCCCGACGTAGCCATGTTCCGCACGGACACCTCGCCCAGCGGCAAAGCGGCGGACGATGTGTTTCTGCGGACGATCAATACGGCAGGCGGTCGGAAGACGGTACGCGATCACCTTGCCGATGCGTTCTCCAACGTCACCGGGGAGTCTGCAAAAACGCTCAACTGGTGGCAACGCACCATCGGATCGCAATACGGAAAGGCCAAGTCCGACAAGGATTTTGGCCGCGTCTATGATGCCGCGCATGCGTTCCTTGATGGCGTGTCAGCTTTCGCCAAGGAGGCATCCGAGCGCGCATCCGGAATCCTTCCTCACCTTGATACGTGGCGCGACGTGTCAGCCGGCTTGGACGTGAAAAAGCAATGGGCCGACTCGCAGGATTACCAAGCCATCGCCCCCGCCATCTTTGACGGCACGCTTGCCAACGGCACGACGGGCAAGGTCTGGACAGATGAGCAGCTTCGTGACAAGTACAACCTGAACGACAAGCAGATCGGCCACTATCGGGAGTTCAGGGCTGCGGTGGATTTCTCGCTGGAAACGCTGGCCGCGTCCGAAATGGCGCGGCTGGCCCGTGCGTCGAAGATGGAGGTAGCCGACCGCGACATGGGCATGCCTGATGCGCTGGCTTTTTACACGGACCAACTGCAGGGCAAGATCGACGCCATTCAGCAGGCGCGGGAGGATGCGGAACTGCGCCACTCCGTTGAGCGCGAGAACATGGCCGACCTGCTTGCCAGCATCCCCAACGAAAAGACGCGGGCCGAGTCCCTGCGCCTGATGGAAGAACGCCAAGCCGAAGAGATGGCGAAGCTCGACAAGGCAAGCAAGCCGCTTGAAGAGCTGCAGGGATCGTTCAACGACAAGTCCCGGCAAATCCGCAAGCTCCAATCCGAAGGCTACGCCCCGCTGATGCGCTTTGGGCAATACACCGTGGATGTGGCGCGGCTGGATGATGAAGGGCATCCCTTGCTGGACGAGGACGGCAACCCTGATCGCCCGTTCTTCGGGATGTTTGAATCCGAGTCGGAAGCCAGAAAGGCGGAAAAGATTCTCACCGAGGAATATCCCGGCTACTCCGTGACACGCGGCGTGCTCTCCACTGAGGCCAATCAGCTTTACCGCGGCCTCACACCCGAGACGGCGGAGATGTTTGCCCGGCTGCTGGGGACGGATGAGAACGAGGCGTTCCAAGCCTATCTCAAGCAGGCTGTGGCGAACCGTTCCGCCATGAAGCGACTCATCAACCGGATGGGCATCGAGGGCTTTGCCACCGACGTTCCCCGCGTACTTTCCGCGTTCATTACGTCGAATGCCCGGCTGTCGTCGGGGAATTGGTATTTCGGCGAGATGAGCAAAGCCGTCGAGGCTATCCCGAAGCACAAGGGTGACGTGAAGACCGATGCCGTCAAGCTGATGCAGTACGTGCAAAACCCAGTCGAAGAGGCTGCGGGGCTTCGGGGGTTCTTGTTCTTCAGCTTCCTTGGCGGCTCTGTTGCTTCGGCGGTGGTGAACTTGACGCAAACATTCACCACGACGCTTCCGTACCTGAGTCAGTTTGGTGCGGGCGACGTTGCGAAGGCGTTGCCGAAAGCGATGGCCCTGTCCGGTAGGATGATGAAGAAGGGCTTGGATGCGGTCAGCGACAAAGACCTGAAGGACGCGCTGCGCAAAGCCTCTGACGAGGGCGTGGTTGATCCGCAGGAAATTCACCTGCTCATGGCAGAGGCCAGCGGTAACGGTGCCTCTGTGGGCTTGAGCGGGCTTGCTGGCGCGATCAACAAGGAGTGGGCGACCCCCGCTGCACGCGTCACCCGCTCGCTTACCCAGGCGTGGGGCATGCTGTTCGGCGCGGCGGAGAAGTACAACCGGCACGTTGCGTTCATTGCCGCGTGGGATGTTGCGCCGGAAGGCGTTGATCGCTACGAGTTCGCCAAGAACGCCGTAACGGAGACGCAGTTCGATTACACGAAGGCAAGCCGGCCGAACTGGGCGCGCGGGGCAGTGGGGGCAACGCTTTTCACGTTCAAGACGTTCTCGATCAACTACGTGGAGTTCATGTCCCGGCTTCCGCCGCGCGAGCGCGCCATTGCCCTGGGGGTGCTCTTCCTGCTGGCCGGCATGTCTGGCATGCCCGGCGCCGATGATCTGGATGATGTTGTGGATACCGTGGCTCAGAAGATGGGATACAACTGGAACAACACCGCTGCCCGTCATGCTTGGCTGGTTCGCACCCTTGGGACGGGCGGCGCTGACTTCGTTGAGCGCGGCGTCTCAAGCATGCTTCCGCTGGACGTATCCGCGCGGCTTGGCATGGGGAATCTGGTCCCCGGAACCGGCGTCCTTCAGAAGTCCAACACATCCCCCGTTCGCGACGTTCAAGAGTTCTTTGGCCCTGCCGGGTCGGTCGTTGCCGGGTTCCGTGACGTGTTCGACAACGCAGGAAGCGGCAAGGGGGTTATTGATACCGCGCTTCCGTTGATGCCCAAGATGTTCAAGGATCTTCGCCAGGCTGTGGATATGGTTCAGACAGGCCAATACCGCGACATGAAGGGCCGTAAGGTTGTGGATGTGGATGGTGTGGATGCCGTACTCAAGGGCATCGGCTTTCAGCCCAACTCGGTAGCCTCGCCGCGCCGCGTCGAACGCATGCTGGCGCAGTCTGCAGGCATGCAGCGGGTCATCCGTCAGGACATCAGCGAACTGTGGGCGCGTGGCGTTGCCGAGCAGGATGCGGAGAAGGTCGCGTCCGCCCGGACGATCCTGCGGGAGTGGAACGAGAAAAACCCGGAGTCGAAGATCACGATGAACCCGACAAGCATCGCTCAACGCGTCCGGGCAATGCGACTCACGTCCGCGGATCGGCTTGTGAAAGCAACGCCGAAGGACATGCGCGGCGCCCTTGCTGCAGAAATGGCGGTGCAACATTGACATCCTCCCCTCCCTAAAGGAAGGGGATTCCAACACCGCTACCCGGAGGTAGCAGCTTGTCGGTTCGCACTTCGCGGGGACTTGCGTTCGCTGGCCGTAGCCGACTGCTTGACTATGTACTCGTCCAGCAGCCGCTGCAAGTCGGCGTCTCGGTAGAGGATCACCCTTGTGCTCTTATCGTCGCGGTCCCTTTTGATGAACGGGATTTTTCTGGACCTCAATGCGCTCTTTATGCGCAACCCCATTCCAGAATTCGGGGGCACCTTGCTCTTGCGGAGGAAATCGTTCGGCCTAGAAAAACCCTCGATCTGGTTCATGCGCAGATCATCAAGAACAGCGGCAACACGGTCGGCGAACAAGAGCTTGACGGTTTCGGTGACAACCTCCTCAAACGAGTCGGAGTGCCTGTCGAGCTTCTTGAGGTTGATTTCTTGGCAACAGAGAACGTAGTTGGCAATGCAATCCTGACCGCCCTTGCTTCTTGGGCGGATGTGGTCAATGTGCATCTCGGCAAACGGCACGGCTCGCCCCGTATAGAAGCACCTGCCGCCGAATGCCATGAACAGAGCCTGTCTGAGCAGCACATCGCTCACCGGAATGGGCTCGAAGACGTCCACCATCCATCTCTCCAAAGCTAGTGAAAGCATCGAATGATTATAAACCAAGAGAACAGAAAAGCAATGCGAAACTCAAATGCAACGACCGCTACGCGGCCGCCCCTCTACCTCCCAGGCATGAATGCCGGGGCTTCTCGGGGATTCAGGTGAAGCTGTTCGTCTCTTTTCTGTACGTCGTAAGCGTCGTGGTGAGCATCGCGGCAATTGCGGAGCTGTCGCCCCCTGTTGCTCTGGTAGTGCTTGGGGCTCTGGGGTGGGTGATGTTCCGAAAGCCGAAAGGGTGATGCGCAGTATGGAGAAGTAGGCCGGATGGCGCCCGCATTGCACGGGCTGGCCTGATGTGAAGACGACCCCGGAAGGGGCCGTTTTGTTTGGAGATGCCTAGCCTTCCGGCTTACGGGTTGCCTCTGCTAAGGCTTAGTGCTGCGCAAGCATCTTCAAACGTAGAAAAATTGGGATACTCAAATGGGGTGCACTCTTCTTTTTCTTGTGGTTTTATCCTAACCACAACCTTGTAATGCTCTGGAGCTCTCTGCACTTTTGGACAATACAAAATATGGTACGAGCAAATTTCGTCCAGGTTGAAAACAGAAACCCCGCGTTTCCCAGACGGACTCACAAAGTCAATTCTTAATGTATCAGTCATTTCAGTGCGATTTTTGACCCCCGCTTGATACATCGGAACGAGACCGAGAACAGAGGCGAGGGGAATATTGACGTGAAGCCGGCGGCAGGAATCGAACCCGCGACAGGCGGATTACAGGTCCGCTGTTCTACCGCTGAACTACACCGGCGAAAACTGGAGCGGGTAGGCGGAATCGAACCCCCACCCCCGGCGTGGAAGGCCGGCGCTCTACCATTGAGCTACACCCGCGGAAAGGGTTGTTGGCCCTGCCACTCTACCGGCAGACGCGCAGATCGTGACTATCAGGGTTTCGGTGCACCTCCGCCCGTCCTGGTACTGCGCTTCACATTGTTGGGTGCCGAGAACCCCAGCATTGCCCTAACCAACACAAAGCAGCTACCGGCTTACGCTCCCCTTCGGCCTATGGCTTCCGCTGCAGCGGTAACGGCTTTGTGTTGATCCTCCCGCTCTTACCCGGCGGGAGGTTTAGGTGTTGGTACCCGGTGCTGATCTCCGGTAAGAGCGGTCATCGCTTTACGCTGCCCAGCAGCAGCGGCTGATGGCCCATCAACTTACGTATGCACCAACATCGAAGCGGGCCGGGCTTGATTCCGGCTATTGGCATGGCCCGTGGTCTGGCTTACCCGGTTGCGCCGGAGCAGATCATTGTCGCCGCCAAGTCCCTCTTTACGTGCTGCGTGTCCTATCCACGCCGCCGCTTCGATGTTGGTCATCCGATATTTCCCGCATAGCGTATTCGCACAGCGGGCCGCGTCGGATGAAGCGCGGTGTTGGTGGCCGGAATCGAACCGGCGCCGACTTGTTCTGTCACGGGCGCTCCCGCCTCAAGCTCTACCAACTGAGCTACACCAACAAGGAAGCCAGCTACTCACAAGTCACGGGTGGAGTCGTAGGCCCGGACAAGCTATCTGCACGCAACTGGCTTGCTTTTTGGCGATCCGTTTCGTGGATCATCCGGCGCATTAAGCTGCGCACCAAGCCCCGCAAGGGTACGCGCCAAAGCTATCAGAATCCGCCGATGAGTCAAGCGGAGTTCCATTGGTTTTAGCGGTTGAGAATTTGCATGAGCGCCCAGTATTCCGGATTGAGGAATGCGGCAATGACGGAAGAAGCTTCGCAACTGATAATAAATGCCGAAAACGTGGTGACGCACACTGCGCCAGCCCACAGCGCCAAGACCACGTCTTGGTCACGGCCATCTTGCTTTTTGTGCGCAAGGCGCAGCAGTGCGGCAGACGCCGCCAACCATGCGAGCATCACGCACAAATCAATAAACCCAGAAATTGGCGCTTGGTGCAATAAGACTTGCCACAAATGATCGGCGGTAGTGCCCATTTTTTCAGCCATTGCAGCCAATGTCTTTAGTGCGTCTTCGTTCATGACGGAGTCTCCTTGTGCGGTTTTTACGCGGCCTGCTGAATCAGCGGCAGAACGCCGTCCGACCACTTCACTTGCTGGATCATCGTGCCGTCGCCGTGGCGCTTGCCGGTATCCATCACCCGGCAGAACCCTTCGGCGGCATCAAGCGGCGCCCAGTGCTCGCCCTGCTTGGCCTGCAGGCCGGCTTCAGCCAGCAGCATGTTCATGCCGCGACCGCTGACGCCGACACGCTTGCCGAGTTCGGTCGGGGTGAAGAACAAGACTTGCTGCTCGCTCTCAAGGTGCGTGGCGCCGAGAAGTTGCAGCATGTTCGTGCCGGTGCGCTTGGCTACTGCTTGGTTGGCGCTGATCGCGGACGCGTTCTTGTCCATGCCCAGCAGCCGCGCGACGCCGAACAGGGCTTTGAACTCTTTGGCAGACTGAATGATCGGCGCAGCCTGCGGGGCGGTATAGCTGCCGGTCTTGCGGATGGAGGGCAGCACGTCTTCAAACACCCACTTTTCAAAAGCCTGAGCGGCCGGAAGGTTGCTGCTGACAATCAGCCGCAGCACGTCGGGCTCAGAAAGCACGCGCACATCTTGAGTCCCGCCGGGCGTCTGAAGGGGGTGGCGTTTCACCACCCCCTTGCAATGCTGCTTCATGGCGTTGTTGTGGTCGGAGTAGCCGATGGCGAGGCAAACATCCTTCCCGACGAACAGGAGTTCTCCGGCCTCGTCGGTGACGACACGGACTTGGTGGGCTTCAAACTGGAACGGGGTGATCTGGTTCATGGTCGGTCCTGTTATTTGGACAGAGAGCCCGAAACAAGAGCTTCAACTTCGGCGGCATCCCACAGCAGGCGACCATTAGGAAGCTTGACCGGACGGAGCCCGAGGTAGTGCTCCCCTTTGTTGGCATGGAGGCCTACGCGGATGGTCTGGGTTGCAAGACGCAAGGCTGCGGCGAGTTCGTTGGTAGAGATTTTTTGGGGAATGGTGGTGTTTGCTGCTTGCATTTTGCAACTCCGACTTAGGTTCGTCGCCAAGGCCTGCGGGATGCAGATCAATCAACGCGACAGGATGAATTTACATAAAGTCAACACCTACCCCTAGCGGAGTTCCATCAAAATAGTTGCGGACGCGTTGCGGTTACGAGAATCCCCCATCTCGCTCCATCACCATGTTGTTGCGCAGGATCAGGCAGGACAGTTCATCCGCAAAGACCTGCTCACGGAAATACAGCTCACGGCGACAGGCATCCGACAGCCGGCCGGCGGAGTAGCTGGGATAGCGGGCGCTCTCATCGCCGCTGATGCCGTTGGAAAGAAACGCGCCAAGGGCTGCTTGGCGGGCAATCTGGATACGGCGCAGCACCTCGCGGGTAGCGGGGATGGCCGGCAGGTAGGCGGCGGTGGCCGGGCCTTTGGCAAGCTCGGCAAGGATCAGACTGGTGGGGCTCACGGGTTACGCTCCTTTGACGCACAAGACTTGCTTGAGAACATGGATCACTTCCACAAGGTCAGATTGGTTTTCCATCACTTGATCAATGTCCTTGTAGCTTCCGGGGATTTCATCAAGGACCGCATCGTCCTTGCGGCATTCGACACCGATGGTCTGGGCTTCAAGGTCGGCTACAGTAAATTGCTTGCGCGCCGCTGCCCGGCTCATCTTCCGGCCTGCGCCGTGGCTGCAAGAGCAGTAGGATTCAAGATTTCCCTTCCCGCGGACGATGTAGCTTTTCTGCCCCATTGATCCGGGGATGATGCCCAGATCGCCCACGCGGGCGCGGATGGCACCTTTGCGTGTCACCCAAAGATTCCGCCCGAAGTGATTTTCTCGTTCCACGTAGTTGTGGTGGCAGTTGTGTGAGATAATTCCGTCAGCAAGATACCACTCGGAATTACAGGAAAGGTTATAGACATGCCCCGCAAAATGCCCGACTTCAATCTCGATGACCTCATCGAGAAATACGCCAACGGAGTTTCCGTGCTCGCCCTCAGTGCGGAAACCGGAATCAGTCAGCCCAGTATCACGAAGATTCTCCGCAATGCCGGTGTCGAGATTCGCTCCTGGTCCGGCGCCCTGAAGAACCGACTCTCCAAGATGAGCGCCGAAGATCGTTCCGCTCTCGCAGCTCCCGCTCAGGCCGCTCGAAGAGTTGCTGAGATTTCCGAGCGTGAACTCGCGGAGAAGGCGATCACCAAAGCCATCACTCGAAGCAAAGTCGGTGCTGAGGAAGCCGAGCTTGCGCGCTTGCTTGAAGAACGCGGTGTGAATTCCGTAGCCCAGATTCCCATTGGCAGATACAACCTCGACCTCGCGGTTCGCCTCAATGGGGTCAACGTCGCTGTGGAACTTCACCGCGCCACCAAAGACCCGCTCAACATGCCCCGCATCGCTGAGCGCATCGAAAAGCTGGCTGAATGCGGGTGGGTTTCCGCCTACGTGTGGGTTGATCCCCGTCGTCAGCATGTTGGTGCTGGATGCGCAGATCAGCTTGTCGCACTTCTGAACGGCGTCAGCACGCATCCATCCCCGCTCGGTGAGAAGTGGGTGGTTCGGGGTGACAGGCACGCTCTTACCTGATTTGGTCTTGAGCGTGACCATTCGACCGTCATACCAGCGCCGGTAGACCTTGTTGATGTCTTCGGCGCTGACGTTCACGGTTCCGGGAAAGCAGTTGATCGCTTCCTGCGTAATGGTGAAATCAATCGGGAGGTGACGTCGGATCGCTGCGATGACCGTTTCCATCATCACCCGGCGATTTTCGAGAGCGTAGTTCTGCGCCCAACCAACAGCCTCGATGTAGTCATTGAAGTCGTCGGTGTCTTCGGGCAGGTAGGCCAGATCACCGTCAGGCAGGTGGATGAAATATTGCTCCATCCGGCGCTTTGCCTTCTCGATGAAGTAGGTGCCGATCATGTTGCCAATGCCGCGACTGCCGGAGTGCAGCATGATCCATACGTCTTGATTTTCATCGACGCACAGTTCGATGAAGTGGTTCCCGCTCCCGAGGGTTCCAATTTGCGGAGCTGCCTTTTTGCATAACTTCTCGCGCGAGGCGGACGAAACTTCCCCGTAAATGGCTACCTCAATGGCGCGGCGTTGGCGTTCGTTCATGCCGGGCAGAATGCGCTGATTTTGGTGAGCACCCCCGGCCCCAAGCGGGATGTCGCGCTCAATCTGGT
>APMI01045657.1_pt1 | contig 15521 bp, 18 predicted proteins | sample 667938 | NCBI WGS metagenome assembly APMI01 (sample SAMN01084076, study PRJNA167559) | wastewater metagenome | biome: Wastewater | place: Denmark: Ejby Moelle, Odense | collected 2011-11-28 | reverse complement strand
AGTTGTACATTTACAGTTTACGGAGCCTGCTTTTAGGTTGCAAAGGTAGTGGGTTGATACGCAAAATTTGACTATTGATATATAATTTGCTATAATATAATTATGTATTGGTGAGTTGTTCACTTATGCAGCCTATGATCTCCCTAGGAGGAACAATGTCTCATAGCAGCAGCCCCGAGTCCAACCCGACCGGCAACCCCAGGACCATTCAGTTGGGCAGGAGCGAGGAATGTCCCGGCTGCAGCACGTATATGCCGCGAATCGGCACGTACTGCGACAAATGCGAAGAGGGAATGTTCCTCTCTGACTGCGAGTAGAGCAGAGAGATCCACCGGCCCCGCCACGCGCGGGGCCCTTCTCTTGCATAATAGTACGTATTCAACCGAATAGTCTGATGCCTCGTATCTTTAGCTATGTTCAGGTGTTGCACGAACAAAATTCGTCGTCAAACCGTGTGAAAGCCAGCGTTTTTCGTAGGTCGTCAGGATCTTGTAGTCATGCAGTAGCTCTGACTCATGGAGATCAAAGCTCAGCTCGTCAATATGCCAGCCATCTGCAACGATTTGCTCGAGGCTCCAGAGGAAAAAGTCTCGGTTATCGTGCTTCAGGTACATACTTGCCATGGGGCCTAGTCCATGAGCAAGCAGGGTGCGATAGATTGAGAGAAAATGCGGATGCGTGAGGCGACGGCCAGCGGAGCGGCGCCTAGGAAATGGGTCGGGAAACGTCAGCCAGATTTGCTGCAACGAATGCGGCGCGAGCATGTCCTGCAGCTGGTCAGCCCGAGCACGCAGGAAACGAATATTCTCGAGTCCGTCCTGTAGTGCCGAATGCGCACCATTTTGCAGGCGGTCGCCTTTGACATCGACAGCGAGATACTTAAGATCTGGATGACGTCGGGCGAGCTCAACAGCGAATTGCCCATTGCCTGCTCCGATCTCAACAGCATCGGGCCGATACGAGCTATCCCATGCATCGTATTCATAACAGAGGGGTGAATTGTGAAACAGCGCAAAACGGTATTTTTTGCGCTTGCGGACTATGACGAATTGCTTGGGGTCGATGAGTTCAGCCATCTGATTTATTGTAACAGATCACGCGATCGCTTATTATGCTACAATAAAGCTGTAGCACAATCTCCTCTACCACTATGGACACAACATCTATTTTTACTCAAATCAGTCTTGTCGTTGCCGTCGTCGCGGCCGTCTCTCTGCTCATGCGAGCACTGAAACAGCCGTTGATCATGGGCTATATCATTACTGGGATGTTGGTGGGGCCATCATTTCTCGGTATTATCAAAGATCAAGACGTTTTCGCAACATATAGCTCGCTTGGTATCACTTTGCTTTTGTTTATCATCGGTCTTGGTCTCAATGCCGGCGTCATCCGTAGTCTCGGTAAGATATCGCTTATCACAAGCCTCAGCGTCATGGTACCCCTCGGACTCATTGGATTTGGCACAAGCCTGCTTCTGGGGTTTGACGTCAAGACAAGCGTGGTGCTGGCGGTGGCGCTGTTTTTTAGTAGTACGGTGATCATCCTCAAAATCCTTTCGGACAAGAAAGAGCTCTCTCGGCTCTACGGGCAGATCGCCATCGGAATTTTGCTGATCGAAGATATCATCGCAAGTATCGCGCTCGTGATCCTGGCTACCACTACGATGACGGGCAGTATCGCGGGGCTGGCCGACATATCGTGGCTGGTTGTCAAGGCCTTGCTGCTTGCTCTGTTTCTCTATATTGCGGGGACAAAGCTCATCCCTCGACTTAGCCGATTGTTTGCACAATCTCAGGAAACACTCTATCTTTTTGCAGTGGCGTGGGGATTGATCATCGCAACAATGTTTGAGCTCGCTGGCCTGAGCCACGAAGTGGGTGCGCTGTTTGCCGGCGTCTCGCTCGCAGGACTCCCCTATGCTACCGAGATGGCATCCAAGCTCAAGCCGCTGCGTGATTTTTTCCTGGTATTGTTTTTTGTGACGTTAGGCGAGACGTTTACGATTGCCACCATTCAGCAATATTTTTGGCCAGCTCATGTTTTGGCGCTTATCGTCGTGCTTGGCAAGCCGCTACTTGTATTGAGCTCGCTTGGTTTTCAACGCTATACTAAGCTCACAAGTTTTAAGACGGCCCTTCATCTAAGTCAGATCAGTGAGTTTTCGATTATTTTTGTGGCACTCGCGGTCAGCAAGGGCTTGGTCGACAACGATCTAATCGCGTTCATCGCGCTCGTTGCGTTTATCACAATTGGATTATCGACTTATCTCATGAAATACGATGATCGTCTCTATACGCTTCTGGCAGGTTGGCTGCGACGATTTGAGCGGCGCGATATTCACGAAACGCGACAGCGCATGGTGCACTATCCGGCGATTCTGATCGGATATCACAAGGGTGGTTATGAATTTTTGAGAACATTTCGTGAAATGAAAAAGCCATATCTCGTTGTCGATTACGATCCTGAAGTGATCGATCATCTCGAGGAACAAGGCGTTCGACATGCATATGGTGATGCGACCGATGAGGAGTTTCTCGATGAAATATGCGCCGATGAGGCACGGCTCGTTGTCAGTACCATCACAGAGCTGAGCTCCAACCTCACGGTCTTGCGTTATCTGCGTCGACACAGCGAGCATACGAGCTTTATCTCTCACGCCAATAATTTTGCTGACGCCCAAACACTATATCAGCACGGCGCAAGCTATGTCATACTACCGCACTATATCGGATCAGAAAGAATATCGAGCTACATTCGCCGCCACGGCATCAGCCACCATTCACTCAAGGCGTACCGCACAAAACACCTGATAACCATTGGCAAAATTGCGCTCAAGAGTTAGAGGTTAGGGTGCATTGTCTGGTGCAGTCATTGCCTCGCTACGACTAATAGAGAGTGCTTCAGGACTCAGGACATCTTTTGCAAATCCATCAGCCTCTAAGATACCCTTTGTTCGCTCTGCATAGAGTCGTTGGTATTCTTGTAGAGTCAGTTTATCAATACCCCCCGTAGCCGAAAAAGTTTCTTCTTGACTGTCAGGTAGCGCTGTATCCTTGCGCACAGCTTTGAAGCCTGGTCGGGACAGGTCCACCTGGGCTGCCCCACTCGACGCATAGAGCCCCATCGCGACCGTCACAAAAATACTTGATACCGTGATCACACCAATCACCAAAGTCATGAACCGATTACGATTGACACATCGTTTTAGTAGCTGTTTACAATTTGTGATGAATCGTTTCATGAGCGCTCCTGAAGTCTTTTGTCCAGCGAGTCCTCAAGTTCTTTAACAGCGCCCGCATACTGTCGGATGATACTGTTGAGTTGCTTGACTGACCTGTCGACTGCCATCCGCTTGTCTCTAGCGCCTGTGACTATATCATAAAAATCAGCCGGTTGACTCTTGCAATGGAAGAAAATCGCCTGAGAGATAGTTTCCTCATAACTCTGATACAACTGGCGAAAGTTATCAAGCTCTCGCTCATAGTCAGCCGTTGTTGCGACCAATTTTGTCGCGTCGAGGCGATTGAGAGTCATGCGACTGTTCAGGGGGGCCATGAGTTTGGTGGCTATCGAGTCATATCGCCGCTTGAGATTGACCCTCAAGACGCCATCATTGGCATGAATGCGATAGAGGATACTCTGAGCACCAACGCAATTGTTACGCACAGTTTCCAGCTCATCGAGTGAGAGCGGCAGCCTCGTCTCGGCGCGGACATGATGTCCTGTCCCTACGATCAGAGCAACCACTGTCATGACAATAATAATTTTTTTCATCATATCTTATTATCCCCCCATAAGGGTGAATTGGTCAAATATATTCTTGCTTCACTCCTAACGACCAGCCCATCTCGCTGCAAACCGGCGAGCGCCCGATCGAACCGATCATCAATGACGACTGCTTGACGTAGCGCTGATTCCGATATACTACCGTCGGCAAGTGAGCGTATGATTTGGCCGCGGATTTGTCGAATGCTACCCTGTAGAGGTGGCTGTTTTTTATAATGGCGGCTCATATGTAGACCGCTTTGTCCATGCGCCTTGAGCCAGGCTCCGTAATCCATCAGCGCCCAAAAAAACTCTCTTGGTCGCTCATAGTCCATCGTTTTTTTCACATAGCCGACGATTTCGCTATCGTCTATATTTGTCCGTCCAGCGAAAAAATGCTTGAAATACACTGAGCGAATGTTCGTCTCGACAAAGGCCGTTGGTACTTGATAGACATAGTTCATGATTGCCGCGGCTGTATTGTGACCGACACCGGGCAACTTGATAAGCTCATCAAGCGTGCGCGGCTGACCGTGAGCTACGACATATCGCGCAGCCTCATGGAGATACTTGGCGCGGCGATTGTAGCCGAGCCCTACCCACACCGATATCACGTCGGCAAGCGACGCCGAAGCCAATTGCTCTATGCTCGGAAACCTATCGACAAATTCTGCGAATTTGGCTCGCACACGATCGACTTGTGTCTGTTGCAACATCACCTCACTCACCAGCACATAATAAAACGTTGGCTCCTCCCGCCACGGCATGTGGCGGTAGAGCTCACGCATATTCTGATGTATCAATTGTTCAAATTCAGCCCAAGGCATCGAGGTGGTCTATACCCCGAGCTCTTTGAGCTGTACTGGATCAACTGACGACGGACTATTCATCATGACGTCCACACCAGAACCGTTCTTTGGAAATGCGATGATCTCGCGAATATTATGCTCGCTCATGAGCTCCATGAACATGCGGTCGATACCAAACGCACAGCCAGCATGAGGAGGGGCACCGTATTTGAATGCATGAAGCATGGCGCCAAATTTGGCTTCGACATACTGCGCGTCGTAACCGAGCTTGGCGAAGACTTTGTACATGATCTCTGGGTTGTGATTGCGCACGCCACCCGAGCATATCTCGTAGCCATTCATGACCATGTCGTACTGGTCAGCGACAACACGTAGTAAATCATCGGTATCTAGTGCGTCCAGTCCGCCTTTTGGCATACTGAATGGATTGTGTCCAAAGTCGATTTTGCCCGTGGCATCGTCGCGTTCATAAAATGGAAAATCGACAATCCATGCCAGCGCCACAATATTTGGATCTTTGAGGTCGAAATGGTCCGCTAGTTTATTGCGCAGCGCCCCCAATACCTTGTTAACACGTGCACGACTGTCGACACCAAAGAATACGACGTCGCCATCTACGGTGTGAAGTGTGTCAGATAACGATGAGAGCTCCTGCTCTGACATAAATTTAACTATGGGCGATTCTGCCTGGCCGTCGATGTATTTGATATATGGCAGGCCGCCCGCACCTTCGCTGCGCGCAAGTTCGGTAAACGCATCAATCTGCGAACGACTCAGGCTTGCTCCTCCTGGTACGCGAATTGCCTTGACAACACCGCCATTGTCAAATGCTCGGCGAAACACCGCAAAACCAGTCTCAGCGAAAAGCTTTGAAACATCAACAAGCTCAAGTCCGTAACGCAGATCTGGTTTGTCTGACCCGTATCGATCCATAGCTTCGTCATAGGGAATACGTGGAATATCGTCACTCAGTAGTTGCTTGCCAGCAAATTCGGTCACAAGCTGGCGCACAAGCGGCTCCATAGTGCGGCGCACTGTTTCGCCATCATCCACAAAACTCATCTCGCAATCAAGCTGATAAAACTCGCCGTACAAGCGATCAGCGCGCGGGTCTTCATCGCGAAAACAGGCTGCAAGCTGATAATAACGTGGCACACCGCCGACCATCAATAATTGCTTGAATTGCTGGGGAGCCTGGGGTAATGCATAGTATTTACCCTCATGAAGTCGCGATGGTATCAGGAAATCGCGAGCACCCTCAGGGCTAGAATTAGCTAGTATCGGCGTCTGGATCTCAATAAATTCATGTGCATCCATATAACTGCGTAGACGGCGATACATGTCAGCGCGCTTGTAGAGCATTGTCTGCATCTTCGGTCGACGAAGATCGAGGTACCTGTACCGCAGACGCAGTTCTTCGCCTGCCTGTGCCTCCCCCGCAAACGGCTGGATAGGCAAAGCACGCAAACGGCTGGATAGGCAAAGCATCGGCTTTGTTGAGCACTGTCAGCTGAGAGACAACAATTTCTATGGCGCCTGTCTCAATGCGGTTATTGCAAAGAGCTGCTGACCGTTCCACAACCACACCAGTCGCACGCACAACATATTCATCACGTAACTGTTCTGCCGCGCCAAACACATCAGATTGCTCAGGATGGACCACGAGCTGAACTAATCCGGTATGGTCACGCAAATCGACAAATAGCAAACCGCCGTGATCACGGCGTGTGTGCACCCAACCTTCGACAGTAACTGTTTTGCCAATCTGCTGTAGTGTATCGCGAGAAAAAATTCGTTCCATAGCTCTGCATATTCTATCAGTTGAGATGCTATTTTACCAGAGGCGAGTAGTCATCAGCGACGCAGACGACGACCAAACAGCGCCTCAATAATATCTGTCAGCGTCACAATACCTGCCGTGCGATGATCATCATCAATAACAACAAACATGTGTTGTCGACTAGCAAGAAATTCGCACAACACATCCTCGAGACTATCATCCACTCTTACCACGTGAAGGTTTTTGTCCATAACAGTATCGGCTCGCATTGATTCATGACTATGCAATGCTACCAATGATTGGATAGATAAAATACCGATGATACGATCTAATGTGTCGCCCTCAACCGGAAAATGCGTATGGCCCGTCCGATGAAGATCATCGAGAACAAGTGGCCCAATTAGTTCATCATGCCGAACTGATGCAATCGCCGACCGGTCAATCATCACGTCACTCACAGTACGATTGCTGAATTCAACACCATTGATCAGTAGGTTTCGTTGATCGGCCGAAAGGATATGTCGCGACTGCGCCAGTAGATGCCGCAGCTCTGCAGCTGATGCTATCGCGAGAGGTGATGTCTCAAAAAGATCGATATCCAGTAGTGGGGCAACGAGCGGCACTCGCTCTAATAATTGAAACACCCTTGGTTCGAGCCGCGCATAGAGGCGACGAGCCCGAGACTTCACCAAAGCGTTTCGCGCGATGAGTGCGCTTGCCAACACCATCGAGATAGCTATCATGATACCCGTCGCCCATCCCCACCCGAGGATAGCCACCAGTACAATTGCGATAACCAAAAGATTTACCAACCATACCTTAAGACCATATGCCGCACCTATCAGGCGCCGCCGACGCATCATAAGCGTCGCATCAATATCACCCTGCTTGTGACGCCGCTCTAGCTCAAACCAGCTATACTTCGTGCGCCTTGGCATCATCGCCATAGCAATGACGATGATCGGCACCAGAGCAACAAACACTATTGTCAAAAACATCTGCATGTACTTATTGTAGCGCCTTGTGAGTCATGATCCAATCCCGTATACTAATAGAATAATCATAGGAGGTATCATTGTGTCGAGAAAAGGCTGGTTGATATTCATCATCACATGTATCGTATTATTGAGTAGTCTTGTTTGGATGTCTGCACAAAACAAAGTTGATGTTAGTGGTATTGACCCATCTAAAGTTCAGGCGGCCTCGGAGCGCAATGGTAATATTGGTGACCATTCTTTTGGCAAAATTGGTAGCAAAGTCGTGATCATCGAATATGGTGACTACCAGTGTCCGGGTTGTGGTAAAATCAACCCCAAAGTTACCGAGCTCCGAGAGCGCTACAAAGATACCGTGCAATTTATCTTTCGTAATATGCCCCTCACTCAGATGCATCCAAATGCACTTGCGGCGGCGGCGGCAGTCGAAGCAGCGGGTTTGCAGGGCAAGTTCTGGGCTATGCATGATCTCGTCTACAGCGAACAGGGAGCGTGGGAGAATTTATCTGGCAGCGAAAGAGTATCTCAATTTGAAAAATTTGCTCGCCAGCTCGAACTTGATGTACAAGTATTTAGTAAGGATATGAACAGTACAGCCGTCACTAGCAAGATTCGATTTGATACTGCCCTCGCCCGCAAAGTGGGCGTCACCGCCACACCGACCCTCTACCTCAATGGCACCGTGATGAATCTTGACGACTGGACTGATATGACAAATGTCTATCGCACGGTCGATAGCGAGCTACAAAAGTTTGGCATCACCCCGCCAAGTGAGTAAAAAGCTCAGTCATACTTACAGCAAAAACACTCCGGGTGCCTGGAGTGTTTTTTGTTGTGAACCATATGGTCACATAGTAGCCCATTATTAAACCCTGTTTCTTGATAACTGATCACGAACTATTAGTGCGCGATATACAGTTGCCATTCGGCAGGCACCACATCCACTGCTATCCTTTTGCTCCGACTCGAAACAAACTCGATTGCTATTGGCATGTGCTTGTACTCCTTTTGTAGTACTTAATCTCCGCGTCGACGACCCATCAAATAGTTACTATTTTTTCGTGTTTTGCGCGCGAGACACATCAGCGATCATAGCAATCGCTATCTGCTCGGTCAATCACTCATCACCCCAACAATACGCTCATGATTTACCACCATAACCACCATGGTAAGAGACATGCCGATTATGGCTATAGCTGTTGTGGAATCAACACTATTCTGTCGGTGCCAATGTCATATCACTGCGTAATTCGCGCTCGGGCACAAACAACACAAGCATCCAAGCCATAGCCAGCAACGACCCTGATAGCATGAAGATTATATGAAGCGCATCCGTAAATGCGTGTACGACATCATCACTAAATGCTTGCTGTTGCGCAACAAAGTTCCTGACTTTCGCTTCGCGTACCAGCTCTGGTAGCGACAGATTGCCAATCGATTGTTCAACACTAGACCTGATTGATTCTCGCTGTTCATTGACCCGCAGAAGTGTGTCAGCATCGATATCACTCGTCACTATCTTGCTAGTTTCTGGCGATTGCTTGAGGGTCTGGACATACGGACTCTCACCTGGCTTGCTAAGAGACCCCATAAACCCCACTGTTAATACACCGCTGAGCATAGCAGTGCCTATCGTCGAGCCAAGTCCACGAAATAATTGCACACTTGCCGTAGCGGCCCCAAGATATTTTTGTTCAAATTCATTTTGTACAGCCAGATTCATAAGTGGCATCACCATACCAAGCCCTAGACCCAAAAACACCATGGCGACCGCCTCGTGCCAATAAGGGCTACTGGGTACGAGTATAGTTAACGAAAACATCGCTATAGTTGCAACCGCAAACCCTACAAGCATCAATGTTTTATAACGTCCAGTACGCGAAGCAATTTGGCCACCACTGAGCGACGACACCATCATGCCGGCTACCATTGGCAGTAGCATCAAGCCTGCCTGAGACGCGGTGGCACCAAAAACTTGTTGATTAAACTGGGTTAGATAGAGAATAGCACCGAGAAATGCTGCGCCAAATAACACCATAGCCGAAACAATCAGCACATAGGCACGATTCGCAAAAAACTTTATGGGCAAGATCGGCTGCTTCGCCCGACGCTCAACCAGTAGAAATATGAGACCAGCCCCAACCGCGATAGTTAATAGTGCCAGCTTGATAACTACCAGATGCAGCCCACCCTCGATCAGTCTGGCAAATACTACCTCGGTGTTATCGACGGCTAATATCAGTGCTGCCAATGACAATGTGATGCATGCTGCACCCGCATAATCAGGCCGATGTACACCGTCATGTCGTATCGACGGGCAATACCGTGCAATCGCAAGTCCAGCAACTATCCCTACTGGCACATTGATCAGAAACGTCCATCGCCAGTCAGTGGTCATGCCAAATAGCACGTGTTGGTCGGTAAGCCAACCGCCCAGCAGCGGACCTATCACCGAACTCATACCAAACACCGCACCAATAATTCCCTGCCATTTGCCACGTTCGCGTGGGGTAAACAAATCACCCACAATCGTAAACGCGTTGGCCATAATGATACCTCCGCCAAAACCCTGCAACGCCCGCCACATCACTAGCTGTTCAATACTACCCGCCAGCCCACTCAGCAGCGAACCCAGCACAAACACCACGACGCCTGTCAGTAGCACTGGCCGCCGACCATACATGTCGGACAACTTGCCGGCTATCGGCACCGTTACTGTACTGGTCAGCATATAGGCCGTGACGATAAAACCAATACTAGAGTAGCTGTCAAACTCGGTGACTATCGCCCCCAAAGCCGTGGCAATAATCGTTTGGTCCAGCGCCACCAACAGCAGCGCGCTCATGACCGCTAACATAACAATAACCTTTTCGCGACGCGTGATATGATGCAACATACAATACTTCTTTCGTTTTTAGTGCTTTGCCTATCATACTCCTTGCCGGCCAGTATTCACAGTGCTACACTACTGCTATGTCCCAAACACCTCTGTCCAGTATCAAATCTGTGGTTATCATCTTTAACCCCAACAGCACGGGCGATGGCGAGAAAAATGCTCGCAGGCTTGCTGCGGCTGTGCGTGCGGCCGGCATCCCCGCCAAAGTCGTACCCACCACCCACGCGGGCCATGGCAAAACGCTGGCCCGCGAATACGCCGAACGACCCACCCCAACCATGATTATTTCTAGCAGCGGCGACGGCGGCTACAACGAAGTCATCAACGGTGTTCTGGCTTCGAAAAACCCCGACGCAATAGTCGGCGTACTGCCCAGTGGCAATGCCAACGATCATTATCATTACCTGCACCGTGGCAACACCGTCCGTCGTATTGTGCGCGGCGACTACCAAAAAATCGACGTTTTGCAAATGACAAAAGGTCGCATGGTACGCTACGCCCACAGCTATATTGGCCTAGGTATGACGCCACAAATTGGTGAGGTTTTGACCAAAAACCAGCTAAACGTTTTTAAGGAAGCCTGGCTCGTAGTGCGGCATTTATTTACGGTTCGCCCCGTCAAAATACACGTTCATGGCCATACCCAGCGCTACGACCACCTGGTGTTTTCTAACATTGCCCGCATGTCAAAGTACCTAAAAATCAACGACGCCGGTACCATGACCGACGGCGAGTTTGAAGTCATCAAGGTCGCCTCGGGCTCGCTGCTTGGTTTGCTGCGCCACCTATTTGCCGCCGCCAGTGTTGGCGCTAGCGCCGACGATGTCACCGACACCTATCAGTTTACCTGCCTACGCGACATGAAAATACAGCTCGACGGCGAAGTAGTCGCTTGCAAAACCGGCGAGGTGGTGACTATCACAAGCTGCCAAAGAAAACTGCGCACGATTGTCTAACCTTTCGTATCAACAGCCACGCGTGGGCGACCAAACACCGCAAACACAACCGCCACCCAGGCCGCACTCACACACCAGCCAGCCACAATATCGGTTGGATAATGCACACCGAGATACAGCCGAGTAAAGCCAATCGCCAGCACGTACCCTCCGCCTACCACCATAGCAGCGCGGCGATAGCGCGAATACCACAACGCCGCCACCACACTACACGCTAGTGCTGCCGACGCCATAGCGTGCCCACTGGGAAACGAAAAACTAGTCTCTGTCGCCAGGCGTTGCCATAGATCGGGACGCGCTCGTTCAAAAATCGACTTTAGCACCACGTTTAGCACCACCGCTCCACCCACTCCGGCCAGTACCAACAGCCCGCGTGCTGGCTGGCGTTTGTAAAAACACAGCATTGTCGCCACGCCACCTAGAGCAACAATGCCTATTGTGCCGCCCAAGTGCGTCAGCACTGGTATCACCACGTCCAAAAACGGCGAGTCTAGCGTGTGATGAATACTCAGCAACACCCAGCGGTCAAACGCCAATGTTTCTTGCTCGCGCACCTCGCTGGCAAGTGACACAAATACTATCGATAGCGCCAAAAATACCACAAATGCCACCAGCGCCCGCGCACCCAGTCGCCTAGCAACCACTTGATACACACGGCGCACGTCTAACCACTCCACCATGCTAGCGCCTTCTGGTTATAAAATAAAAACTTATCAGTCCCGCTGCGATCACACTAACTGCCACGATTTGCCAAAACGCTGTCCCCGATTCTGTATCAAACGGAAATTTTACATTCATCCCAAACAAGCCCGCTAGCATCGTGGGAATTGTTAGCGCCAAGGTTGCCACCGTCAAAATACGCATTGTTTCATTCAGGCGTGTATCCATGACCGCTCGGTACGAGTCGCGCACGTTGGTAATTGTACGCAGCAAACTTTTACACCGTGCAATGACCTGCTCTAGGTCAACCGATAGGTCTTCGATCTCGTCTAGGTCGTCGTCACGAAAACGCAACTGTCGATTGTTCAGCAACATCTCTAACGCCGTATTAGTGGGTATCAAAGCATCCAAATAATCATTGAGTTTGCGTTCGTATTCCACAAAGGTTGTGATATCGCGTGGCCGTAGATTGACAATATTTGTCGTAGCAGCGCGCATTTGTCGGTTGATCGCGGCGACTCTATTTTGGTACGACATTGCGATAGTATCGATCATGATCAGTAGCAGTCTTTTTTGCTGACCAGTTGCGACTTGACTACGGTCGATAAATGGCTGCCACAAACGACCTAAACTATCGCGACTGACAGTCACAAACTGCCGGCCATTAAATGCAAACAAAATAGGTGTCGTAAAGTCGTTAAAGTCATCACCAATATCTGGCACACGCGTAATAAAATACGTCCACCCGTCTTCAAACTCGAGTCGTGGTACTTCGTGCGGGTCTAGGGCGTCGCTCAGAATATCGGCAGCAATGCCTTGCTCGATCAGCTGGCTAATCTCGCTATCATTTGGCTGTTCACAGCGTAGCCAGCTATCGAGCCGCAATGCTTCCTGCTGCAAAATAGTCGGTTGGCGAACCGACGAAAAATAATAGCGTAGCATTTAGGCCTCCGCCAGTGGTTTACCCAGGTGCCGATGCGCTTTGACCGTGGCGCGACGCCCCCTGGGAGTACGTTCGATAAAGCCAATTTGTAGTAAATACGGCTCGTAGAAATCTTCAATAGTTGTCGTCTCGTCACCAGTCAGCGCCGAAATAGTCGTCAGACCCACGGGCTGATCGCCATAGCTATCGATGATACGCGAGAGCAGATTGCGATCGGCCGGATCGAGCCCAAGTTCGTCAATTTCGAGCATAGCGAGCGCTTTGTTGGTTGTTGTTATATCGATGATCCCATCGCCATTGACATCAGCATAGTCACGCACACGTTTGAGTAGCCGGTTGGCGATTCGCGGCGTCAAGCGCGCGCGCGTCGAAAGCGTCTGGGCAGCCTCAGGATGTATTGTACTCTCCAGTATCCGTGCAGCACGCGTAATAATACGAGCAATTTCCTCGGGTGTATAAAATTCAAGTCGATAGATCAGCCCGAACCGGTCACGCAGCGGTGCGGCCAGACTACCAGTGCGTGTGGTCGCACCGATGACAGTAAATTTCGGCAGATCGAGGCGTACGCTACGGGCCGCAGGACCTTTGCCGATCACGATATCAAGTTTATAGTCTTCCATAGCAGCGTAGAGGACTTCCTCAACCGTGCGGCTAAGGCGGTGTATTTCGTCGATAAACAAAATGTCGCCATCTTGTAGGTTAGTCAGAATAGATGCTAAGTCGCCAGGTCGCTCAATTGCGGGGCCAGCTGTCACGCGGATATTGGTGACCATTTCGTTAGCGATCACTGTGGCCATCGTCGTCTTGCCAAGGCCCGGCGGGCCATACAGTAGCACATGATCGATCGGTTCGCCGCGCTTTTTGGCAGCGTCGATCGATAGTCTGAGGTTCTTCTTGAGCCGTTCCTGCCCGACATATTCATCAAAACTCTGCGGCCGCAGCGTCACTTCAATCTGCTGCTCATCCACATCACCGTCGCTCGGACTCATCCCCGCATTCACACTCGTATCCACAATTCTCTCAATCGCCATACCCCCATTATCTCACACCCCCTTGCTCTAGGCCAGGCCTAGAGATATAATATAAGTATGCCGACGCGTAATAGCCGAAAAGAGTATGTACCCGAGACGTATTATCATGTGTATTCTCGGGGTGTGAATAAACAAGCGACATTTTGCGATGAGCAGGATTACGCGGTGTTTTTGGGCTATCTAAGGCGCTATCTTTCCCCGACCTCAGCCCGCAAAACAAATGGTCAATCGGTTCGGAGTTTCTCAGATGAGCTTGACCTAATCTGCTATTGCCTGATGCCTAATCATGTTCACCTCTTGTTTTATCAACGCGAAAACGAGCGCGCGATCGCCGAGCTGATGCAGCGTATATTCACCAGCTATAGTATGTATTTCAACAAAAAATATAGTCGAGTCGGGCCATTATTTCAGGGGCGGTACCTGGCGAGCCGTATCAATGACGATGCATATTTACTCCATATTTCGAGATATATTCACCTCAATTCACGCAAATGGCGCACTTATGAGTACAGTTCACTTCGGTATTTCACTGATGCTGCGAAGGCTGATTGGGTGAAGCCGCATGAGCTGATCGATATATTCCGCGAGCAACACATCGACTATCTCAATTTCCTCGCCGACTATGAGTCACGGCGCGACGAGCTTGACACTATCAAGTTCGACCTTACAAATGAGTAATGCGGCACCAGTAGCCGCCCATCCCATCCCATTAGCTTTATTGCACCACCGTATCTCTCTGACCTCACCTCTATCTCTAGGCCTGGCCTAGAGATTTATTTCAATTGCAGTTTGTTGCTGCTATATTCTCTAAATCGTCAATCATCTGCTCTACTGTTCGAACACGTCGAACAGCGGGGTCAAAATAAAAGATGGAGGAATGAGCCATTACGCCAAGCAGGTATATGATTGGTTTACCAGTCGTCTTATTGAGTGCGAGTGCCCCACCTAACTCTACCTACATTCCTTTTTCCGCTTTTTGGTTATCCGTGCAAATTACATAGGCGTCACCGTCAATGACACCTTGCATATCCGCCTGCGCACGCCTAGCAGCTTCGTCAGGATTATCGAATTTCGCTTTATCACCTTCTAGCATCTTGTCGCTAGTCAGTCTCATTTCGCGTCCAATCATGGGTAATATGATGGCCAGCTGCAATAAGTGCGTCCTGAAACGCTTCGTACATCCTCCGCATCATGAATTTGCCCTGATACAAAAATTTCTGCCATGGTTTTATCCCTTCAGAGCCTCCCTCACGCGTTCGCTGGTACTTAATGTTGCGTCAACCCCTTCGAGCGCCGTGGTGGCGTCTTGCAGGGTATAGCCCAGCGCGATCAGCGCTTCGAGGGCTTCGTCGCTGGTGTTGAGCTCGGTTTGAACGCCGCTTGCATGTTTATACACAATCGGTAAGCCAACTTTGTCAGATAATTTCACGATGACGCTTTCGGCGGTTTTTTTGCCAACACCACTCGCCTGGGCGATGAAGGCACTATCGGCATTGGCAATGGCATTACGCACCTGTTCGGCTTCGCCCAGGCCGAGAATTGCCAGCGCGGCCTTGGGGCCCACACCCTGCACGGTGATCAGCATCTCAAACAATTTCTTAGCGGCGAGACTCAAAAACCCAAACAACTCCTGAGACTGCTCGCGGATATGATGATACGTATAATATTTTACCTCTTCGCCCAAAG
>APMI01008134.1_pt1 | contig 15532 bp, 10 predicted proteins | sample 667938 | NCBI WGS metagenome assembly APMI01 (sample SAMN01084076, study PRJNA167559) | wastewater metagenome | biome: Wastewater | place: Denmark: Ejby Moelle, Odense | collected 2011-11-28 | reverse complement strand
AACTTAGGTTCTCTAGTTAAAGTAAGATTATGGAACTGGAGAAGCAGCTTGAAGAAGCAGCAGTTATTTATATATGAATTTTATTATATTTTCGCTTATTACTTTTAAAAATTGTGTCATTTATGTTCAAAATTGTTTAATCATAAGTTTACAACCATCACAGAGTTAATTTTTGACGCTCCATAATTTCAAACTGCATTTTTTAGAGTGCAACTGAAACGAATGAATCAAGTTAAGCCAATTTTTAAGGATTTCCCAATCTTGCTGTTAAAATTTCAATAAAACCCTTAGCAACTTAGCTGAGCGGATCTTCCATGCTCATCATCAAAATATGTTGAGATTGAAGAGTTTCGCTTATTTTCGAAAGTGTTCTCATTTATCTTTAATTGAAGTTGAAATTTCTGCGTTGTGGTGCTTCGTATCTGTACTCAACCAACTTATTGTTTGGAAAATGTGCTGCCTTATACTAATCAAGTGTAATGATTCTGTCTATTAAACGTAGCTCAAGAGCCTTCTTTGGAGTTATTAACTTATGACCAAATTATTGTAGGACTTAAGACTTTATACTGCGATCGCGGACAACTTCAGAGCTTAAGTTTTCTTACACATTTTTAAGCCATTTTTTAGTGAACTATTTCTCATGCTCAGTTGCTTCTTGATTCCAATTCCAGACTTGAGAATCCTTACCAATTTTTTATGCTGATATACCAAAATATTTCATAAGCTTGTTTATGTTTGTATAGGACTTAGAGGGTGCTGTAAGATCACCAACCAGACAATATGGATCTAGACTTTAAAGAATGTGTACTTGCGTAAATATTTTTGGAAGCAGTCGACAAGTAGTAAGTAAGCCCGTTGATATTGTCCTACAAAAACGAAAAGACTGGCACTCTAGGATATTATTTAAGATACTTTCGTTGATCTGAAGCATGCTTAATTGCACCGCGCAAAGTATTACTCATTTCTGGGTTTTATTGAACACCGTTGAGAGAAATAAAGAATGCTGGTGATTTGTTTGATATTTTCGATGAGAGATCAGTCAATAATTTATCATAGCTAAATAAGAAGCAAAGATATACGATTTGGGAGCTAGAGGAAATTGCAGTCTGAAGTGAGGGATCACAGGTGATCTCGTGAACTTGCTTAGGAAATCTCGCATATCTAACTTATCCAAATGATTATATTATAATTAATGCTGTATTAAATCATTTCAATAACTGACCATACTCTTAAATTATAGGATGTGATTTGTGCTAGTAATGTTATAAAATAGAATATTAAATTAAAATATTTTAATAAGGTATTAATCACAAATCATGGCTGACAATCAAGTACCACTATGTAATAACTTAGCACGAAAGATCCTTCCAAAAACAAGAGAACGTGTTCTTGAATAGCAAGAAATTGCTAGCGAAAAAGACCAGCTCCGGCGTTAGATACTTCAAGAATATCGGACTCGGATTCAAGACTCCTAAGGAAGCCATTGAGTCTAAATATATCGATAAAAAGTGCCCATTCACATCTAATGTATCGATCAGAGGTCAAATTCTCAAGGGAATAGTCATCTCAACTAAAATGCAAAGAACTATCGTGGTGAGAAGAGATTACCTCCATTATGTGCCCAAGTACAACAGATACGAGAAGAGACACAGAAACATCCCAGTGCACTGTTCACCTGCTTTCTCAGTAAAAGAAGGTGACATCGTCGTGATTGGACAATGCAGACCTCTTACCAAGACTGTTCACTTCAACGTGCTCAAGGTTATCCCCAACGAAGTGGTGGGTAATGTCAGAAAACAATTTATGCTCTTCTGATCAATATATCCCTTATTTCAGATAAGTCAGTTTAGTATAAGCAATTAATTATTTAAATTATGAAAGCAAAAGTCCCCAAAAAGCAGGAACTTTTATAGCAAAAGATCGAGCGTGAAGATGCTGCCGAAGAAATCTCGGATTAGTAAGTGCAGGTAAATGACATCAATTTGAAACCTAGAATTATCAAGAGAGACTCTCTCTACGTCACATTTTCTGGTACTATCGAGGCAGGATATTTCAGTTCACTTGAGGCTCTTACTCTATGTTTTTCTATTGTAGCTGGTCCAGACTGGAAAATTATGATCGGCAACAGAACAGGCCAGACTCAAGTTGGCTCTTGTAATGGATAAAAGACTGTATGGAATTTCCCATTTTAAATTACTTACTAAACTACAGTACTTGGTGGGTGGCCTCAACTTCTTATCATTATATACGGTAATGACTTCTTTGGAAAGCCATATGTAGAGGGTTATGGCAATATTCACTTACCTACAAGTGGAGGACTACAAAAGAGAAAAATGCGCGTATTTTGTCCTAAACCAAGGTCAATAATTTCAGGAATCCTGGGATATTTTCAAGGGTTTATAGCAGAATATCGTGATTTCGAAAAAGTCCTAGCCAACGGGGACGGTCGCGAAGTAACAAGAACTCAATCAGTGGGGTATATCGACATAAAGGTAGAGACCAGTAAGTTTAACTTTAAGAAGTTTGGGTACGAATGAAATATAGCCATCATATTTTCAAACAATACTCAATTTAATGGATGATATTTTTGACGTCATACTTACATAAATTAATATTCTATTCTTTGTCTCGTTTATAATAATTTACAACACTCAACATGAACCTCATACAAACTGGAAAACACTTGATTGGATCTTTACTTAGCTTCTGGTGGACTTGCGTCTCGAACTGTGTTCTAATTCCTATTTTTATCATGTGGAGAGCAATAGCTCATTGCTGTGAACTCAAGGATTATATATAGTAGAAAGTATCACAAATTTATGAGATACCCACAAAATTAATTGGTATTTGGCATGGTTTAGTGAGAAAAATTAAGACTTTCTTAGAAGCGCCTGAATTAAATCGACAAAGAATTCTACACGAGAATGCTATTCATCTCAGCCATGCTCGTGCAAGTGCTGCAGGGAACACTGAAGAAATTACTGAAAACGAAAAAGTGCTAATCCTAATGCAAAAAATGAGGAAACTTGAAGAAACTATTTTTCAATAGTCAGTCGACAGAAGAAAAGCCGAAGGAGAACTGTTTGAGCTGAAAGTGAATTATCAGCAAAAAAATGCTTAATTGATAAAATAGAGAAGTTAGTGCGTGGAAAATCTTAACAAAATAAATGTGCTTAAGGCCGAACTGAACGAAAAAAATGACCTACTGGAAAAAAACAAAAAGAGAATGGAGGAACTTGAGCAAGAACTTCTTAATGGAAAATAAGAAATCGCAAAGATTCATGAATAAAAAGTAGAAACTGAGAATAATGCTAATGAGAAAGATTAGAACAAGCAGGATGAATCAAGCGAAGCCGAGTCTTCTCAACACAAAGAGCCAGTAAATTCAACAGTTGAAGGATAGACCAAACCATAAACATAATGAGTTAAATACTTAATTAACTTGATTCCTATACTTGTGTTATGTACTATTAAGTTTTGTATAAAAGTAAAAATCTAGTTCAAAAATCATCGACCTCCATTCGGTGATAAGTCGGGCTATCTTATTTGCGAATATCTAAGTAACTTTTACAATTCTTCCAGTACATGAGATCGTAATCGACCTTTGCTATGGTTTTTTGAAATTTTGAGTACTCAGTCTCTTACACATGTCCTACGTCAGAGTATCTTGAAACTAGTCTAAGGCCTTTTTTATCAAACCAAAGGTGTTTCAGTGCATCTTTGGCTGAAAATCGCTATTTGGGATTTTTCCTTAGCAGCCGGAATATGAGATCTTTTAGCAAAAAGCTCAAGTGTTCGCTTTTGTCAGATTACTCTTCTTAATCTTATTTCTCAAGATCTAAACTTTGAATATTCTAGATGGTTTCGGAGTGAAATTCAGATTAAAATGGAGTTTTACCATAGAAAATTTGGTATAAAGTTACACCAGCTGCCCAAACGTCGACTTTCTAGCTGTAACCGCCTCCAAAAAACATTTAAGGCGCTCTATAAAATAGGGTGCCAGTAATGGTGAGCATATCTGTCCTTTGTTTCCTTCGAATCATATTCTTAGCAATACCAAAATCAATAATTTTTATTTTTTTCTCTTCTTCGTTGATCATAATGTTATCTGGTTTGATGTCTCTGTGGCTCATCCCTTTTGAGTGCATATGATCTAATGTTTTCATTAGCTCTTCAAATATCCATTTTACACTCTGTATTATTGGGGTGATTTACGTTTTAGTTGACGGGATGCGAGATTTTGCTAGTGTACTGAAGTAAACTTGGCAAATTGATGAGCTCCATGACCAAATATGCGAGATGCTTTTCAAGATCTAGGTATAGTGCCTTGTATCTTATTATGTTGGGATGATCTAGCTTACGGACGTCAATGAAGTTCTTTTCCATGAAGGGCACATGCTCATCGTCAAACATCATCGTTTTACAGGCATAAGTCTTATTTCTTCTGATGTGCAGACACTCACGGACAACGCCACTGGAGCCTTCGCCAATTTTCTTGCCAAGCAGGTATTTCTCGTTAAAGGTGTCAATATCAGCCAGTTTGCCGAGCCCTTTGGATCCGCTGTTGACACAACTGACACTCTTGCTTTCATCATGATCGGGAGAAATACTCTCGTGAAGGTTGATTTTGGAGTTAACCATGTCGACGTTGCGACTTATGATGGCCAGTTTAGCAATGGAGCTCTTGGCCTTATTGATGGCTTCCCTTCTGGCTTATTTTTTATCCTTCATTAATATTTTTATTAGTAGTACAACTATAAGAAAAATAACAGAGGTTAGGACCAATTAAACTGTTCTGGTCAGAATTTATATTAATTAAACACTGTTTCACAATTGTATGTGCAATCGAGGCTATCTTCGCTTATTCATAAAACTCTCTCACTAAAGTCAATTTGATAGATAGATAAGGCAAGGCTGATGAAAAATACATTAATTTTTATATAGGAGTTATGCTCAATTATTTTGTATATACTGCAAATAAAATAATAAAAAAGGATACCATTAAGCAACTTGTCTGATAATGCAGATTTTATTGAAGTTTATTGCATTTTATTAGTAAATATTCAAAACAATAACAACAAATTAAATTATTTTTAGTATGAACTTGTTGATTTGTTACAAAAGATTCATATCTAACTGGCTAATATATAGTGCTAATTGTCTCAACTTCTAACAACATAATCAAGTTATCCTCTCTATCTATAAATAAAAACCAAAAGAAACGATTATAATTTTATAATCAGATAAATATCTAATCAATGAATACCGGTGACTGCATAGAATTAGTCTAGTCTAGTAATCGCGTTAATGTATGCCGCAGTACGTAGGTCCACTTTTCGATTTATTGATGTCCTGATCACTTCCTTTGTGGAGCTAGACATAATTTATTCTAGACCTGCGTACACGATGTCTCGTTAAGTAGCACCTTACAAAAGTAATGTTCGATCAAAGTTTTATGGCTTGATGCCTACTGCCTTAGAAATAACTGTAATCAAGTTTTATTTTGCTTTTTACTCCCACTTTCTTTGCATACGACCAGGTCGAACGTGATCAAGATTCTTAAGCCATTCGAAATAACTGACAGTTACACCTCCGGCATTGCATAGAACATCAGGTAAAAACTGAATGCCGCGTTTCAACATAATTTATTATGCATCCATAGTGGTCGGACCATTTGCAGCTTATACAATTAGTTTCGAGTTGAATTTTTATGCATTACCTCTGTTAATGGTCTTTTCGAACGCAGCAGGAATGAAAATGTCACTAAATATAAAATAATGTACGCTTTCTGGTAAATAGCTTATTCGTTTTGGAATGCTTTGCATCCAGGATAGCCAGTGACTCCCTTATTTTTTATTTTGTGCGCAAGTAGCTGATCAGGGTCAATGCCATCTTCGCTATAGATGCTACCATCAAACTCAGCAACACCGATTAGCTTCGCTCCTTCTTCTACGAAAAATTTAGATGCCCAATAGCCGACATTACCAAAACCTTGAACGACAAAAGTCTTCCCTTTGATTCCAGGCTAAACACCTAACATGCTTGCAACTTTGAAATTGCTGAGGACTTAACGGGCAGCATAAAAAACACCCAAGCCAGTCGACTCTCTTCTTCCACTGATACCACCCACACTTGCTGCTTTACCTGTAGTTACGGCTTCTGCATTGATATCCTGGTGGCCGTAGTAAGCTTGATATGTAGCTTGCATCCAACTCATCTATCTTTATGAAGTTCCCACATCTGGGCCAGGGACATCTATAGAAGCACCCAAAGAATTCTTAGATGCTAGCTTAATAGCGTACTGTCTTGTAAGTCTTTATATTTATTGGACTGAATATTTTTGCGGGTTGAAGCAAATTCCTCCCTTTGCACCCCCGTAAGGCAAATTTACGATCGCGCACTTGAGAGTCATGAGACAGGCAAGTGCTTAAACTTCTTCGATGTCGACGTATTCAGCATATCGAGTTCCTCCCTTAGTGGGCATCTTATGGGTCTTATGCTGGCACCTGTAAGCCGGTATCATCTCGATTGACCCATCATCTAGCATAATTTAGACCAATACCTCGAGTAAGAGTAAGCGTGAACTTCACTACGTTATCTGGCTTTTTGTAAAAATTTAATTTGTCCGGTCGGATCGTAGTGTGCTTACCTGCCTTATCAAAATAGGACTCAACCATCTTCAGGAAGGAAATATTCTCAGCTTCAGTTGCAGTCGATGCAGTTGATGCATAGAACTTGCTTACTTGGATAAAGTTAGCAGTCAAAGTTCTGCCTATACTGAGCATCTTGTTTGCAATAATAAGATATTGTTAAACTTGTTAATAATTTGTACATATTATCTAAAATGTTTGAGTTCAACTTTATTCTCATATGTGGGATCGATTTGTTAAAATGATTTAGCACATTGTATTATATAACTTATAAAGTATAGTACTTTAAAAAGTATTAAAATTAGCTTAGAATTCCATCATTTGAGTCATAAATAATAAGAAAACTTGTGAAATAATATTTTTCATATCACTAGCTCGAGCTTCTAATTAAAGACTCATATTATATAAATATGAATTTATTCTCTATCGAATATGGAATATTGTATAAAAATATATGGCATTTGTGTTTTCGCAGTCCAGATGGGCGGATCTTCAGTCAGATGAAACACCAGGACCAGGCTCTCATTGCCCTGACATAATCACAAGTCCCAAAAACAAAGCTCTGAGTCAAAATCGAATAAGAAAAGGTAAAACATTCTGTAAATTGAAATAGCAACAAGTGGCTCAAACATCAAATTGTCCATCAACACCAAGCCAATCCACGCCTGTAACTTTCATCGGCAACCAGCGAAAGACTGAGAAGTTAACAAGAACTAAATTTGATGAGTTTAGTTCTACGATGCATCAGCAGCGAAACCCTGATTTATCAGGAACGAAGTTCATGGAGATATCGAGTTTGCATCGTGGAGTCTTTCTGGAAATAAAAACATTTGAAAATTGTAAAGAGTAAAGCAGTATGAGTAGTAAAGATAACTAGTCTGATCAAATGCCTTTCTAAAATTTATAACTTAAGAGAACAGCTGCATCAATTAGGCCAATAATTAAATAGAAGTTTTACATTGGTTCAAAAGATTAGCAACTGAAAAGAAAATAAAGTCCTTTAAAATCAAATACCTTAAATAAAGCAAAGCGAGACAAAATAAAATCAATGAAGCAAATCCAATCATCTATGAACCAATAATAATGTCCTAAAATAGCATATGATCTTCCTGAAAAATACAAGAAGAAAGTGAAGCCAATTTCAGCTAAACACCCATTTCATAAAAATACTGATTTCTACTGTGAGGATTCCAAATATGAGTAAAAATCGACGCAAATTCAATAATAGTAATAATCATAATCAAGCGAATACATAGATGATGCACTGCCAGGACCTGGTACCTATGAAATTCAATCTGGAGCACATACTACAAAGAAATCTATGATGTTTACCGACTGCAACCGAGACAGATTTGATAACAAAGAAAATTCACAAAAAACTGGGTATGAATTTTGGTACACTTATAAAGGAGCATCAAGACCTATAAAATCTAGGGCAAGCCAAAAGAGAGTTGGATTTGGACGTGGAGTTGTAACAGAAAAGCAAAAGAATATCAACTAACCAGAATAGAAATAGAAATAATTAGAGTCAATATTTTACTCAGACAATAGAAGTATTGAGAATAAGTGCATTCGATTAAAAATAAGAGATGCTCTTAATCCAGGCTTCTTTACTTCTAAGGCATCTCGGTTTCCAGATACTGTGAAGTCTCCGAACGCAGCAGCCCAAAAACTATATGTTGAGTAATAGAAAATATTGGGAAAGCTAAAGAAAGATTTTGAGCGTATGAAACCTACACAGCCATTTATTTCAGGAGTGTCACGTGAGCATGAGATTATTCCACTGACTTCAGGAGTATAATATACTGGACAGGAGCACAAGACAATCAAAAGAGGCAATGAATAAATATTGGCTCAGCCGAAATACAACAATAATTTCTAAGAGTTTGACACTTTTAAATAGTACAAACCGAAAAATAATGTGGGTACTGATTTAGCAGAACAGAAGAAAGTTAAAACTGATATATAAATCAAGCATCAGCTTATTGAAGACATGTATGGATTTAGGCAGAGAGACCAAAAAAAACAGAGCCATAAAGGATATACATTCAGTACGAGTGTATAGGCATCACAAAGCAATAATTTTCCGAGTCCAAATATGTACTATAAATAGAAAGATTGGACAACCAACACTTTCAACACAAAGTTTATGCAGAGTTCAGGAGGCTTTCAACACAGGAAAGAAAATCAGACTGACTAAAACCAAGAGATTGCTGTTAGGGCCATAAGAATATGATAATAGTATTGTTATTTGCGTAGCCAATTCAAGCATATTATATTTAGAGTATATATCAATCATAATGGACAGTGTTCTAATCGAGAAACAAAAGCTACACGAAACATTGCTAAGATTTCCACCTTTCTTCACGTAATGATTTGGTTATGTAAGACTACAAGAGCACGAATAATCGCGAAGAAAGCAAGTTAACTATTGGTCAGAGATCATCCACACATATTGCCGCAAGTAACAACGCTATAAAATTTAGTCATAACATTATTAATAGCTCTATCAGCTAGATTTCCAATCTCCCCATTGTACAAGATAACTCCACTGGCATTGTGAGTATGCATATTTATATTCAGAGAAGCTCAGCAAAGAGGAAATAGTAGTCATCATGAAATAGCTCGAAAGGTTGGGCTGTGTTGAGTTTCAAGGAGGCGAAAAGATATTAATATCACACTTCAGTCCGTATGAAATGGCTGATGACATGTACAAATGGGCTAAAGATAATTACCTCATTGGAGATGTCGAAACACTACAGCATATTGCTGAGGGTGAGAATACTACTCCAAAACACAGTAATACAAATATAATTTTAGAATTCTACAAACAACCGAAATAAATTTTGCTCAAAGTGATCGACATTTTGGAAAAATCAAACAAGGCAGCAAAGATAGAAATCGGCAACGACATCAGCGTTAAGTTTTTGTGATTCCTTTTACTTTGAGATAAAGATGTTCAATATGATGTAATTTGACCATATATAAATTAAAACCAGTTAAAATATTAATAAACCTGAGCCAAGTACATGCGGTATGTGGTTCAAATATTAGCCAACAATTTGCTACAAGAGATCCCGTCTATCTTCATCGCATACCAGCATAAAACATAGAATGGAAAGTACTTATTTAACACCCCTGAACAGCAATGCCGATACGCACCCTGCAACTCCCTGGTATTCTCATCAGGCATGTCAATATTTTTCACAAGGCTAAACGCGGACTCCATGGCCGGACTTGTGCGTATGTGTCTGTAGTTAAATTCGAACAGAAATCGAGATATGCGATGTTTTAACACTCACATCTACGGAGGGTAAAAATTGTTCCAATATTGGACTAAGATAAAAGGGGTACTGGGCTTTCGACTGTTGCCTTATTCTATCTTCTCCCTTGAAACAGGATCCAATATGTATGGGTTGCGCTCGTATCAGCAGTTAACCTAGCTAGCTTAGAAAGATAAAATAAGATTTATGAGGGCAAATTATAGCAATGAATAATTATCACAAATTATAGACAATCCTACAAGTGCAGCCTCTTCAATGATAAGAAACTAAACCAATAATGCTAACTAAATTAAATGGAAATACAAAGATGCCGGGCTTTAAATTAAAACGTTCATCACAGGAGATCCTACAATTATATCATAAAAATACTATAATTACGTATGCATTCCTAACAAGATTCCAATAAAGGTCGATAAATAAAAATTATAGAAACTAAAGAGTGAGCACAATATAAGTCATGCTCAGCATGTTGAGCTGATGAATGCAGGCAAGACTACATTATAAGATGGCAAAATACTATAACTTACTGAAATTAGTACTCCTGCTTAAAACAATCCTCATATTATTATTTTGCACTACAAATAAGCTGAGCATATAGATCAAATTATGAAGTCTCAAACTTTTCAAGAAGCAATTAATGGTTCATAATCAAGACTCACTGTCCACATTATTGAAGGTGATGACGCTTTAATTTTAGCTAGTGCCAAATTCGCTGATCTTAAACAGGCTCTCAATAAGAATGGTAAAGATAATAAACATTTACTTTATCACAGATTTGTGAGATTCTATGAGACTTCATAAGAGTATAGAAAATAGCTATCAAGCATATATCCCAATTTTTCAATCTGCACTAACATGAACTTAGCTGTCGGTTCTTTTGTGCCCAATATTAGTAAGAAAATGATGTAATTGTATGAGAAGATTATTCTTGATGCAACTAACAAGAAAGTAATAGACAGCTAAACTGTAAAATAATTAATAGTATACAAACCAAAGCATGAGCTAGTTTTATCACCTTTGCGTCATCGAGGCTATAGAAAAGTTGTTCCTTAAGACCAAATAACTCCAGTTGCGATTCCAAAATTCCATAAACTTGTTAATACTTAATTAAATTCCCACCAATAAAGTCTGAAACAAAAGTTATAAAAGTTAACAAAAATTTGTGATCCCACCATAATAATGTTGGGTACTAGCTCAATGATGTCAACATATTTCCGTAACATTAGTGGAATCATCATGAAATTTCCATAGTGCACAATCAAAAATAAACATGTATCTTAATGGACACTTCTTATGGACTGCGGGGAAGGAGTTGTTGATCAAATGGTTCATCAGTTTGGAACATAATTTAAAAATTAATTACTAAAAGTGAAAGTTTTGTTTATCACTCATATGCATCAAGACCATTGTGCCGGAGTCTTCAAATTTTTAGCCCAACGAAATAAGTTATTGAAATCTAGGAAAATTAAGAATTAAGAATCGAAAATATTTGTTATATTGCCCTATAGAATGATAGACTGGTTCGAATATTTTAATAAAAATATTGAAGGAATCTCATAAAATTGTGAAATTCTGTTTACTCAGTCTATAAAATCGTAGGAGCTTACTAAATAATTAAAAAGAGTAGAAAAAACTGGAGTTGGACTTTTCGGAGCCGAAAAAACGAGCAAAACGCAAAAATTAAAGGTTTATGACCATTTGAAGATTTAAAAATAAATGAGCTTAATGGCTTCATGTATGAGCAGTTAAGAAGAAGCAATCAATGATTAATAAGCTGACGATAAAAAGGTAGATACTAATTTATTTATAGATTAAAACATCAACTCAACAACAATACTTATCTCAACAGGAGAAAATATTTTCATCATTTTTATCTTTCTTAAATTCGAAGGGAATCACTAAGTTTATTCCTGTTCCTGTTATTCACTGTACTTAGTCTTATGGCTTGGTAGTTGAGCATAGTTCACTTGTAAAGTTAGCTTATTCAGGAGACTGTCGTCCGACATCTTCATTTATTAGGTTGGCCTTGAACTCCACACTTATGATACATTAGTCAACATTTTAGGCAGATGAAATTTATATTGCTAAAATTGCAAAGCATTCAACTTCAACCGAGGCAATTTAAGTGTATCAATTATATTAAACATAGAGGATTTAAAAGCTATAGCCTTTTCACAGGTCTAACTCATTTCGGAGTGCGATATGGTAAGAACCAAAACCATCCTCGTGATAATACAAAAGCCTATTAAAACAATAATCCTACAGTAAAAGTGGATAAAAACTACTAAAATCATCAAGTATTCCGATGTGTGGATCACCTACAGTTTAAAATGAGCGAGTTGTATCGTGTGCCGGCTGCATGCAAAATCATCGCTATTCAATAATGATATTTATTTATACTACATATGCATAATAAAAAATTCAATGATTTTGTCCAGCTTGCCTAATATTGCTCTGTTAAAGATGGATGAATGACCCTAGTTATGATGTTTGACTCTCCTCGATGATCTATCTGCCGAACATGGCTATGGAAAACACTATTCCCGCCAGAATGATCACAAGTAAGAAATAAAGCAGCATTCGATCGAAATTTGAAACTCTGCCACTTCCTGAATTAACAAAATAGTACTGCTATTAGGCTGATTCATTTCAGGAGCAGGCTGAAAAGCAGAAAGATGCGAGTTAAATCTGCTATCAAAAATACGATAGGATCGACTGGATTGCAAAGGGTGAATATTTTATTGAATTGCTGGAGCTTATCCTTCTCTTGGTGAAAATATTGAGTGACGAGTTGTTGATCGACTTCTTAATTTTATCATACCGGTTTCGTTGAAATTTAATGGCACTTGTTTTTCTTATGGTTCGATCATTTTGTCAACGGTTAAGAATTTATAATTTAACTTCAAACTGTTTATTCAACTATAATTCTATAGCCAGCTTGTGTATGTATAGCTCATTTTATATTGAATTATTTTTATAAAGCTGATTTTATCAATTTCTGAGCGTCTTGCTATTATAAAAATGTGTGTGTATAATAATTAAAATATTTAAAATAGATCAGAAATTGCTGAGCTACTGTGCTACTATTTTATTGAGCTGTCAGAAAATTGACAGACTATTATAGGTTTGGATCGAGTATAATTAAAAATAATTCAATTATTTTTGTAATATTTTTAATAACCACAAATGGGTAGAAGACCTGCAAGGTGCTACAGAATGTGTAGGGGTAAGCCATATCCCAAATCTCGATACAACAGAGGTGTCCCCGATCCCAAGATCAGAATCTACGACATAGGAAAAAAGAAAGCCACCGCTGACGAATTCCCCTTCGTTGTTCACATCGTCTCAGATGAGGTCGAACAAATTTCTTCAGAAGCTCTTGAAGCCTCTCGTATTGCCGCCAACAAGTATTTGACCAAGCACGTCGGCAAGGACAACTTCCACATGAGAGTTAGAGTCCACCCCTGGCACTGCATCAGAATCAACAAGATGTTATCATGCGCCGGAGCCGATAGATTGCAGACTGGTATGAGAGGTGCTTTCGGTAAATCTTACGGTAAAGTGGCTAGAGTTAAAATTGGCTCCATCCTCTACTCCGTCAGAATAAAAGAAGGTGATGTCAAAAAAGCCCTTGAAGCTTTCAGAAGAGCCAAGAACAAATTCGCTGGTCGTCAAAAAATTGTCGTCTCCAACAAGTGGGGCTTCACTTCTCTCACCAGACTCGAGTATCAAAGACTTAAAGCTGAAGGAAAACTCAAGCCAAACGGAGCTGATGTCAATGTTATTAAAGAAAAGGGACGCCTTGAGAGCTCACTTCTCTTCAAAGAGGAAAAGGTTGTCGATGCCAAAAAGAAGAAATGATCTTTGTAAGCCTTTTATTTAAACTCGATCATTTACTTATAATTAAATCATATAAATTGACTATTCCAATCAAAATCTTCGTGAACCAGATGTAAATTGAGTTGTCCCTTTACTGACCCTCTTGATGTTTGTGCTTTCATTGTGTAATTGTTCACATTCCATTCTCAGTTCGTTAAGCTGTGCTCGAAGTTGAGCCTGTTGATCAGGGTGTAAGCCACCTCGAGCGCCAGTAGATGCTATTTAAGATGCTCCATATCCTCCTGCAGGACCATAGTTTGTAGGGGCTACACTATAACCAGTGCCATAGTTTGCAGCTCCATAATAGTTACCTGCACCTCCTGTTGAGAAACCAGCGTCTAAATATAAATATGAATAATACTTGGAGTGGATTTGTTTCTCAGCAATGAGATAGTATCCTGACGTATTTTCTCTCCTTGATCTTTCAACTGTCTCAAAAGGTGAGCTTTACTTGCGGATTGATTGCCAGCGTTGAGTGAGCTTAACTGGTGTTCATAGTCTTGAACGACTGCTCTCAATCTTGCAATCTCTTGCTGGAGTTGCCTAGTTTCTGGATCATCATCTAGAGGAATTTGGCCTTGGCTCGCTAAGTTTTTCAGTCTGCTGTTTTCTTATTTTAGCTATTGAACTTTTGACTTGAGAATTGTTGCTCTTCCACTAGGTTGATGTCCGGATGCATATCCGAAACCATCTTGCGAAATCAATTGGTTAGATGGCACATATTAAGTCCCATAGCCATCATCATACTGAGCACCTTAGCCACCTTGGCCATATCCTTGTTGGTAATAACCGGCTTGCCCCTGACTTTGCCCAGGTGCGGTAACATGTTGAGGGTATGTGCCTTGATGACTTCCAAATCCACTGTGAGAGCTGCCATAACCTTGAGGGAAACCTTGACCACCGAAGTTCTGCTGTTGATATGAGCCTGTATCAAAACCTTGATGATGTGGGTGAGGTTGATGATGAGGGCCAAGGTGAGGATGAGGATGACCATGTTGACCACTTCTCTCAAGCGGAAAACTTTGATAACTACGTTGTCTAGGCTCTCCTTAATATCCGCCAGTAGGAGCCACAGACACTCCCTGTGAAGTTCCGGGAAACATCTCGACGTTAGACCTCGCATAGTTATTGAATCTCGGTGGCTGATCGAATTCTTCTTTCATAAGGTCAAGAATCTCCTTCTCTGCTCCCATAACTTGAGCAAATTGAGATTTGACGCCTTGATTTTCGTCTTAACAAAGACCAAGAAGCTCATTTATTTTTTGTTTTAATTCATTCCGACCTTGACTTCCATTTCTACCTTCCGTTTGCCTAAACGATTGAGACTGAGTTATGTGATGCGTACATTGCCGGGAATATTAGCGTAGCTGTTGCCTGTGCCAATGCCAATCTGGGACTGGACAAAGTTATCATACTGGAATGGTCGTGTCATAAGAAAAATTTGTTAAAAGTATCGGATTCGATAATTATTCAAATAAATAATATTAACTCGACTTACTATTTTTATAAATCTTCAATCATTCATTATATTAATCGTTTAATTTTTGTGTGCTTATGTATTATTTTTATTAAAATTAAAAGCAGTAAAATCATTGATTTAAGTAAAATTACATTCGATTACGAGATATTTCGCTTATTTTAATACGAAAATATTAATTTACATTGTATTAAAAAATACCTAATTTTATTTTCTTAAGTTTTATTCAATAGCGAATACAA
>APMI01049693.1_pt1 | contig 15536 bp, 12 predicted proteins | sample 667938 | NCBI WGS metagenome assembly APMI01 (sample SAMN01084076, study PRJNA167559) | wastewater metagenome | biome: Wastewater | place: Denmark: Ejby Moelle, Odense | collected 2011-11-28 | reverse complement strand
AACGTTGGTGGCGGTGGTTTGGGTATACTTAATATCCATCATTGTTGCGGTAAAGTTGCCGGAACCTGCCACTGTTATACCATTAGGGAAAGTCTGTGATGGTACGGTTACTGTTCCTGCCGCACAATCAAGGTCAGCATACACTTTATATCCCATGCCCGCAAAGTTGAATATGTCGATCCTGTGCAATGAGAGGTTGTTGGTAGCTACCGTCGATGTGGTGTGGTATAACGTAGTAGCATTGCAGGCTGTGCTGTCATGATAATTGCCCTGTACTGCAATCGTACATTCAGTAGTAAGCGTTACATGAAGCGTAAAGGTGTAGCGCACAGTATCAGTTGTCTGGCTTTTGGTAAGCAGTTGCACCAGGTATGATCCGGTATCAGCACTGTTATTGGCGTGGAAAGTAACATTTGTTGTGAATGTGGCTGTGGCTGAGGGTACACCCTGTGCCTGTGTGAACGTAGCTGTAACACCGGCTGGCAATCCTTTCACAAAAAGGTAAACCATTTCGGGGTAGCCGGTAAGGCGTGCTACTGCAAGGCTCATAACGTCGTCGCCTCCTCTTTGTACTGTAACATTGCGTACGCCATTCACGCGGTATGAAAATCCGTTGGGATCATTATTATTATTGCCATTACCGGTAGTATCGAGGCCGTTAACGGTAGTATCGCCATTTGGGGCAAGTCCTACAGAGTTTTTACGGCATGAACTGCCGGCTGCGAGCAAGCCCAGGAACAAGATAAAAAGTAAGCCTTTTTTCATGTGGTATTCTTTATTTGCTACGAATGTAAATAATTATTTAAAAAACCGCTAATAAACAGGGCGTTAAGATAAAAATAAATTCTTTGATTTCTATGCCTTTGTCACAAAAAAAGGGCGGAAATACCGCCCTTTTCACAAATATTGTTTTAAAATCAATGCCTTAATGTAAATGAGCAATTGCTGGAATCGCCGGCCTGGTTTACTGTAGTGTAATTAACCCAAACAGTAGTGGTCGAGTCGGTCAAAAAAGAGCCGCCACCGCTTACGGTCAGGAAGTTTGGCAATGATTGGGCAGGTATGGTGATTGTACTGGTAGCGCAGTCGAGCATGCCATATACTGAATAGCCCATGCTTGCAAAGTTTCTGAATATTATCCTGTTTGCAATGGTAGAATCATTAGCAACGGTTTCTACGAAGTCATAAGAACCATTTGCTGAGCAGGCAGCGGTGCTGTTGGGGAAATAACCGGCGATCGTGCAGAGCATATCTGTAGGACCTTCAACAGTAAGGTTGAAAGGATAGTAACTGTCGCCCGATGTAGAGCTGTGAACAAGTAGTTTTACTGCATACCTGCCACCCGCAGCGTTGCTGTCGCTAATTACGATCGAAGCAGTAAACGGAGGAGTACCTGTTTTAGGGTTAATAGTAGCTGTAACGCCAGCGGGTAAGCCTGATAGAGAAAGTGTCAGGTTTTCGGAAGTTGCTATAGCAGTTATTTTGCTTACGCTAAGGTTAAGCTCGCCGCTTTGTGTTTTTGTAACGGTAACATCGCCCAGCCCGGCTATTTTATAGGTAACCGGGGCAGTGCCATTACGGGCATGGCAGCCAAATAAAGAGATGGCAATCAATAAAAAGAGAAAGTGAAATTTTTTCATAATCAGGCCCTTTTTGAATAAGAGAACGCTAAAATAATTAAAAACATAATAACACAAAGGGTTTTGGCAAAAAAAGAAGCATTTGCTTACTCTTTTGCCAAAAATATTAAAAGACGCGGGCAATTATCTTATTAATGTAAAATTGCAGTAGGTGGTAATATTGGTGGTGCTGGTGTGGTGGAAGTCCACATTGATGGTATTTGATGTGAATGTTCCTGAACCTGCAACCTGTATGCCATTCGGAAGTAATTGGTTAGGTATAGTAAGCGTGTTATTGGCGCAGTTGACGTCCGCATATACCTGGTAGGGCATATTCGCAAAATTTTGGAAAATAACTCTGTTGGCAGCCGCTGTAGAATTAACTACGTTATCGGTATACTGATAGTTCTGGTTGCCACAACCCGTTGTGCCCTGGCTGAAGAAGCCTAAGATACCGCAATTGGCAGGGGTTAAGACCTGTAAATTAAAACTGTACTCCCGGTCGCCGGTGGAGGGACTGTGCGAAATGATCTTAATAGTGTAATTACCCGGTACGCCATAATGGTCGGTAAAGAGAATTGTGGCATTGTAATTGGGTGTACCCGAGCTGGGGTTAAGATCGGCAGTAACCCCCGCCGGCAAACCCCAAACCGACAAAGTAACGGTTTCCAGCAGCGAGCCTGTATGCTGTACAGTCACATTCAGCGAATCATCCTGGCCTTGTTCTATAGTTACATCATGTATACCATTTACGGTATACACATTCGAACTGGTGCCACCTACTGTAAGGCTTACATCAAATGTTTTATCGCCGGTTTGTGCGCCATGTATCACTACCTTCAGGGCATATGTTCCGGCAGCGGCTGTGCCATTCACAATAAACGTGATGTTGGTATTGAAATCAGGAGTACCCGTGGTGGCGCTATATGCAGCCAAAACCCCGCTGGGCAGGCCCGTAACCGAGACGGAAAGATTTTCCGCATTGCCACCTGTCGATCTGAGTTGTAATTGCAGTGAATCGGAATCGCCGGGAGCTATTGTAAGGTTATGAATACCGGACACAGAATAGGTAAAATTATTACCCGGGTTCGTGTTCTTGTCGTCTTTTTTGTTGCAAGAGAGGGCAAAGATCGCCATCAATAAATAGGTCAGGTAGGCCTTTTTCATTTATAAGTGTTTTAATATTGCTGCGAAAATAAGTAAAACATCTTAGATATATGATCACATGGGAGGATTTTGAAAAAGTGGACATCCGCTGCGGCACCGTTACGGAAGCCAAAGAATTTCCGGGCGCCCGTAAGCCTGCCTACCAGTTAACGATAGACTTTGGCCCGCTGGGTACCAGGCGCTCCTCGGCACAGGTAACCCATCATTACACAGCTGCTGAATTGCAAGGCAGGCAGGTGATAGCTGTTGTCAACTTCCCCCCAAAGCAGATAGCCAATTTTTTCAGCGAGTGCCTTGTATTAGGTATATACGACGAACAAGGGCAGGTAGTACTGCTGCAGCCGGAACGCAGTGTTGCTAACGGGCAGAAAATAGGCTGATTATCTGCTACGATGTTTAACTTTACCAGCCCGGATTCCAATATCAAATTCCCGGAGAAAAATGAAAAGCTTTGCAAGTGATAATTACGCAGGTGTCCTGCCCGAGGTAATGCTGGCCCTGCAGGAGGCGAATGATGAGCATGCCCGTTCCTATGGGGCTGACGATCTTACCGGGCGGACAAAAGCGCATTTCAAAGAGATATTCGCTGCTGATGTGGATGTTTATTTTGTGTTTAACGGCACCGGGGCCAATGTATTGAGCATAAGCAGCGCCACCCGATCTTACAATTCAGTGCTTTGTGCCAATATATCGCATATCTACAACGATGAATCTGCGGCGCCCGAAACGTTTACTGGCTGTCGCTTTTTCCCGCTGCAGGTAAATGAGGATGCCAAAATTGAACCGTCCGCTATAGAGCAGCGCTTAATAAGAAAGGGCGACATTCACTACGCGCAAACCAAACTTTTGTCCGTAACACAAGCCACAGAATATGGTACTGTTTATACGCCTGCCGAATTAAAGGACATATCTGCCCTGCTCAAAAAGAACGATATATACTTCCACATGGATGGCTCGCGCCTCTTCAATGCAGCGGTAAGCCTGGGTTGTGATATAAAGGAAATGACCACAGATGTGGGCCTCGATATATTGTCGCTTGGCGGCACCAAGGCAGGCATGATGTTTGGCGACGCGGTGGTTGTCTTTAACCCCGGGCTTAAGGAACATATCGCCTATAAACACAAGCAGGTGATGCAGTTGGCCAGCAAAACCCGTTTCATCGCGGCCCAGTTTGATGCCATGTTCAAAAATGAGCTATGGCGGGGCACAGCAGGTCATGCCAACCGTATGGCACAGCAGCTTTATACTACTCTTTCAAAACACCCCGAGATAAAAATAACCAAACCCGTACAGGCCAACGGCGTATTTGCCCAGATACCGGTAGGGTGGAACGCTCCCCTCATGGCCCAATTCCCATTCTACGTATGGGTGGAAAGCACCAACGAAGTGCGCCTCTTATGTGCTTTTGACACTACGGAAGAAGATATTATAGCTTTTGATGCAGCAATTAAGGTCTTAAAGGCCTCGTAGCGTCAGCACCGCTTTTTCCGCGGTTGGACGCGTTATGTACAAATAGCGTCAGTACCGCTTTTTGCGGTCAGACGCGTTAAGGGCGTCGCAGCGTCAGTACCGTTTTTTGCGGTCAGAGCCTTGATGCCTGGCATCTTAACCCTTGCCAAGTCTTGTTTTTAAACCCTTATTTTTGAATATTGACTTTTATTAGTATTTTTCAGGACTAAATGCGTGCCCCCGCGCATACTTATACTATTTTATAAAACAATAAAGATGAAAAAGACCTTACTGCTTTCTTTTGTGGCCCTCAGCATTGCATTGGTATCTTGCCAAAAGAAAGATACGGAGAACCATCCTGTACCATTCACCGGCACCAATGCCATATCTTATAACTGGACCTTGAAGAAATACCATGGCGATTCACTTACTGCATCGCAGTGGGGCACATTGAGCGCCCATGCTACATCGCCTACACAAGGCACCGTGCATTTCCAGCGCTCACTATCGGCTACCGATACCAATACGGAAGATGCTACCTATATACTTTCCAATGGAGATACAAGGATCAATTTCACCAAGACCAATGGTAACTACGGCGACTTGGTAAGCGGCGGACAGTGGACGATTGATTCACTTACCAGCAGCGTTATGGTCATCACCAGCCATTACAACCTCACTATGAGGTTCACGAAATAATATTTTCACACCTTTTTTGAAATACAAAACCCACAGCATTTGCTGTGGGTTTTGTATTTACCCCTGTAAACTTTTTATTAAATCCGTATAAAGATTTCATTTTTTCAAAACTTTTTATAATTTCGTACTTTATAATCTATCTTAAACCGTATTAAAATCTCATGTCAAACTATGAAATTCTTGTACACCTCTATCTTGTTAATTGTAACATCCCTTCCTAAGACATTTGCCCAGAGCGGCGAAGCCATTAAGTTCGACTACGATAATGCAGGCAATCGCATCAAAAGATACTTTGTGCTAAGCTCGCCGTTGAAGCCGGGACGTAATGATACTGCCAACATAGCACCGGTCGATACAATTACCGGCCAGTTCAAACAAGGCGTGCAGGACCTTATTATTTCTGCATATCCTAATCCCGTAACCACAGCGCTTATTGTTGAAAACAGGACATGGCAACCTTCCGATCGTGCGGAGCTGAAACTTTACGACATTACTGGTAAGCTCCTGCAGGCAAAATCCTTTGCCCAGGCAAAAGACCTGCTGTATTTTGGTGACATAGCCGGTGGCATGTACACTGTATACTATTATCTCAATGGCAAAATGATCACATACTGGAAAGTGATGAAAAATAATACTAAGTAGTTCTACGCCTCTACATTTACTATAATAATATTCCATCTTTTACATTTTACAATAATAGTCTATGACACCTATTCAACACTTAAAAAGAATTGTTCTTTTTGCTGCTGCAGTCTGTTTTCATGTTAGTGCTGTTGCGCAGCCACAGTCGGGTTCCCCATTGGCAGCCAGTATTCCATCAAGCTATAACGTTTCTTCTTCCGGTGCATTTTCCTTTAATGTACCGATCGATATACCTCCTGGCATTAGAAACGTAGTGCCTCATCTATCCATTAGTTATAACAGTCAGGGCAGTTCCGGAATGTTAGGCATAGGCTGGAATATTTCAGGCCTTTCAAGTATTACCCGGGCGTTGCCATCTATTCATCACAATCGTTTCATGGGGCCGGTTGATTTCAATAACGATGATGTATTTGTATTAGACGGTCAGCGCCTTTTTGAAGATCCTCAAAATGCAGGTATTTATCTTAGCGAGTCCAAAAACTTTTCAAAGATCACATCTTTTGGTACGGCAGGTAGTGGCCCCTCTTATTTTACTGTGTTAACTCCGGATGGTATGATCTATGAATATGGTAATACTGCAAGCTCCAAAATGTATGGTGTAGGCAGGCCTGAGGTAATGATCTGGGCATTGGATAAAATATCAGATCAGATGGGTAATTACGTGTCGTTTGATTATGTAAATGACTATACTAATGGGGAATACAGAGTCACTAGCATTAAATACACTGGTCTCCAGACATATGTCGCCCCGCCTGGCGAAATAGTTTTCAATTACATACCAAAGACCGATGTAAATGAAACATGGATCGCCGGTTCACCAGTAAAGGACGCCTGGCTGCTCGATAATATTTCTGTTACATACAATGCGCTGATGGTAAATAAATACCAATTCAATTATGATGTTGATGAATATACCCACCTCAAAACAATAGTAAATACCAGGTGCGATGCAGCAGGCTGTTCAGACCTGCCACCCATTATTATTAATTGGGGAAAGGAGGATTTGGCATATACCACACCCGATGCTGACATTCATAATACTTCTGTATCAAATCCTTATCCATACAATTATGCCATTGGAGATTTTAACGGTGATGGCTTGACAGATTTTGTAAGGACCCCAACCAACCCAACCAACCAACCCAACCAACCCTAACCCAATTAATAATATTTACGATCTGTTTTTGAATAATAAACTGGAAGATTTTTATCCGCCAATAACAGACACAACAATATTATGCCCCGCATGTTCTCTTTACGCCACGTATAATTTGCCTAACCCTAATCAGAAGATGATGTTTGATTATAATGGGGATGGCAAAGACGATATGCTTATTATTAGCTACATATCTAATCCGATCGGTACGCCGGTGTCTTTTGATTTGTATATGTCTAACGGTAACGGTTTCAATCCTCCAACACGCATGTATATTGCCGTTGTACCTGGTCCTGACGCAAGTATTATGAAGGTAGTGCCAGGTGATTTTGATGGCGATGGAAAGAAAGAAATACTAATACTAAACCCCATTAACCAGCTTGGTAATTTCTACGATTGTGAAATAATAGGTGATGAGTATCCTCCCGTTAATATTTTTACGGGTAATTTTCTTGGTCTTATTCCGTTACCAATAGGTACTGCAAATGCCATTGACTTTAATGGCGATGGCAAAGATGATCTTTTGCGGCTTTATGATTCTCAGACGGGTAATGATTGCGAAGTACAGCAAATAAATTTTACTTATGATCCTGTTACAGGCAAGCCCACTCCAGTAAATCTCAGCGTCTTATCATCCACAGGTTTACCTTTCCACGATGCAAAAGTGTTTACCGGGGATTTTAATGGTGACGGAAAAACAGACATGCTTAGCTGGTGGTCGTTACAGCCGCTTATAATTGGAAACGGCATCTGGACGATACATTACTCTCACGGAGATGCATTCGATGCGAATACACTTCCCGCTCCCCTGTCCGGTCTTGCTCCTGCCGGCCCATCGGGTTCATATCTGACCTGCGATTACGATTACTATGTAAGCGATTTTAATGGTGATGGTAAATCTGATATTATTGAGTTACATGCTATGGGCCACAACCCTACCGACCCTACCGACTATAAAATATTTTATTCACATGGTAATAATGAGTTTACTATGGAAACAGGCACTCTTGCAGGGGTAAATGCTTATTGGGACAGGTTTGATGTAGGAGATTTTAATGGCGACGGACAAGCTGACCTGCTGGTACATCAATATCCTTCAGCGGCCAATAGAATTATATATTTTCATAAAAACCAGATAAAACATTTAGTCACTTCGATATTACATGCCGGTCATCGGATAGAAGTAGAAACATTGCCTTTACTGCAGGATCCCGACTATTCTTCCACTGTTTCAGTCAGCTATCCGTTTAATTCTGTTCCACTTGCGCTCAAAGTAGTAAAGCAGGTAAAAGACATATGTGGTTCAATGTCCACAGGTGCATATTACCTGGCAATGACAACTACCGGTGCGCTTAGCAAATATATTTATAAAGATATAATTCAGGAAAGAACAGGCCTTGGCTTACGTGGTTTTCAAACTTTTATAGAGAATAATGATATTGCACAGATAAGCAACAAGACAACTTTTGATCTTACAAATTTCCCAACAGGACTACCCATTAAAACCGAAAAGAGCACTTATAGTAACCAGCCTGTTGCACAAACCGATATGACCTATGCCGCTTACGATGGCGGTGCAAATGGTGCATCACATATCGTTGTGCCGCTTACTACTATTAATCAGGATTTCTTTAATAATTTCACAAACACCGACGTTTATACTTATAATTCTATCTTGCCCGGTGGCACTTTATACGAAATTGGTAAATCCGATAAAGTAACACATACTGAAGGTACAGACCTGACGATAGTTAGAGAACCTCAATACGACCTGAACGCCATTTTCATCAACAAAAGCAAACCCATATTTGTTACCACTACCAATACTTATGGCGCTAAGCCCCCTTTTGTGCAGACTGCCGATTTTCAGTATGATGCTCTTGGAAACCTCATTAAGGAGAGAGAGGCGCCCAATACCGCAAATGAGAGAACTACGACTTATTTATATGGCGGTTTTTGGGGCAACATGTTACACAAAGAATGGTCGGCTGTCGAAGGTAACCTTGGCCCTTTTGCTCAGGACAATGTATCTGCCGCCGATGGCAGGTTTTTCCAGCAATCCAGTAACACTTTAGGGTATACAAACTACTATCAGTATGATATATGGGGCAACATTACGTCCGTTACTACAGCCGATGGACTGACTACTACTTATACCTACGACTGCCTCAACAGGCAAACACAAATGCACAGCCCTAATGGTGCTGTAACCACCACTACTTATGAAATCTCAGGTGGGCCATATACCCCACTTTCTCTGGGTCTTACCCGTTTCATGACCACGGTCACCAATAATGCTGACGGTGGCTTTAAAAAAACCTATTTTGATTGTTATGATAGGCCTGTCAGAAACGTAACTACCTCATTCAACGATATATTGTATGAGGATATGTTTTATTACTCCAATGGCCTGCTTGAGGCACAAACAAAGCCCTATAAATATACCGGCGCCTACGATGAAAAGACTACTTATACTTATGATGATATCGGCAGGCCTCTGACAAGTTTCCTAAATGGAACCGTAAATGGCCCCCTTATGCAGACCTCATACAATGTTGTGCCGGCTGGCCTGGAAAAAACGGTAACTAATACCAATACGGGGCAAAGCAAAATAACAAAGATCAGTAAGTCAAGTAGGGCATTGACGGTGATTGACAACACCAATAATATTATAGATTATGATTACAACAGTAATGGCAAGCCCGATGCCGTTACCCTGAATGGTGATCCCAATTTCGCCACTACTTATCAGTACGATGCTATGGGCCGTACCATATCCGTAACTGAACCCAATGCGGGCACAACATCTTACGAGTATAACGGTATGGACAACTTGGTCAAACAAACAGACGCAAATAGTACCGTTTATACTTTCGTGTACGATAACTTGGGCAGGGAAATAAAAAAGACTGGACCCGAAGGGAACTATATTACTACTTATAATAATACACTCAACGTACCCCAGACAGGAAAGATTACCAGTATTGTCGGGGCCAATAATATTGTAAAGGCCTATACTTACAATGCCCTTGGTCTTGTGGCCACCCTGCAGGAAGGGCTTGGGGCCAATACTTTTATCACCCAGTATACATACGATGCTTATGCGAGGCTTGATAAGATCACTTACCCTTCCAATCACATCATACGGCATGTTTATAACAGTTATGGGGAGCTTAAAGAGATAGATCGCACAGATGCCGGTTTCGTTAAGCTATGGGAAGCTACAGAGAAAAATGAGCTGGGACAGCTAACTAAGGCGCAATATAACAATGGCATGTATAAGCTTGAAAAGACTTATACTCCGATTGGCTCCTTGACACAGAGGGACGTTACAAATATGATATCCACGAATCTTGTCGCTTCTCAAAGCCTCGATTTCGATCCCGCATCGGGCAACCTTGTACGGCGCATAGACCAGTTGCACGGCTGGCAGGAAGATTTTCACTACGATAGTTACGACAGGCTTACACAGGTAAACTACCAGAACAATATAACGATGGCCACCCTTCCTGACCTAAATATGAGTTATGGTAATGAAGGCAATATACTCAAGAAAAGCGATGTGACCGGCTCAACATACAACTGGAAGTACAGCAAATATGCCCTTACCCAGGTGCCTCAGCCGCCCCATCCCCCTACTGCCCCACTGGTAATACCTTTAACACAACAGGATGTTACCTATACTCCATTTAAAATGGTGCAAACCATAGTAGAAGGCACAAAGAACATGAAGTTTGCTTATGGTGCAACAGGTGAAAGATTCGCTGCGCAGTATTTTACCAACACCACGCTAAACAGAACCCGGTTCTATGCAAGCAATTATGAACGCACGGTGGATGCAGCAACAGGCAACCAGAAAAACATAAACTATATTTGGGCGGGCGATGAACTGGTAGCAATGCTGATAGACAACAATACAGGTGTACATACTGTTTATCCTTTAACAGACCATCTGGGTAGTATTACTCACATACTTGATGATCAGGGTACCGTCAATAATGGTCTTTTGGAAGAGCGTAGTTTCGATGCCTGGGGCCGTATGCGTAACCCTGTTACCTACGCATACCTGACTACGCCTCCCACCTTGCTATGCGATCGCGGATATACAGGCCACGAGCACCTGGGCGATTTCAATATAATAAACATGAATGGTCGGCTTTACGACCCATTTACCGGTCGTATGTATAGCGCGGACCCCGTACTTACGGACAGAACGATGTCGCAAGCCTACAACAAGTATAGTTATGTAATGAACAACCCACTAAAGCATACCGATCCCAGCGGTAAATTTATACCCGCAGTTGCTTTTGCAGCGGCTGTAGTTGGAGCAATGATAGCGGGATGTGCTGCAGATTATCGTGGCGGCAATTTCTGGAATGCTGCTGCAATTGGCTTCTTTTCAAGTGTAGCGGGTGGCGTAGCAGGCTCTGCTGTATCCTTGGGTAGCTCTGTTGCCGCTGGCGCTGCATCTGGCGCTGCCGGTGGTGCAGCAGCGGGCTTTGTCGGAGCTACACTTACCTCATTTGCTTCAGGAAATAGCTTCGGTGAAGTAATGTTAGATGGTCTTAAGGGTGCAGCGGCGGGAGGAGTAACAGGTGCATTTGTAGGTGGGTTAACACAAGGCTTAAGTAATATAGAAAGCAATAGAAACTTTTGGACGGGGGCGCCACGTATGGGGGGCCAAGCTACAACGAGTTTAGAAGGAATAACTAATAGGCAGAGCTATGCCCTTAGAGATCAATATAATAGATCCTATGCCGCAGATCAAAATGATAAGATACTTGCTGATAAAGTGCGTAAAAGCGGTGTAAGGACATATGGAAAATTTGGAACCAAGTTACCGGAAGATATTCATTGGGGCCTTGATACAAAAGGAAATATACGATACTGGTACGATTTCGGGAATCGTTCCGAAGTTTTAAGTGCAGCGACCTTGACCACTAGCAGTGGTGAAATTACAACATTCGTAAGCCCGAATGCAATAAGTAATTTTTCCGACAATACATTTACCGGCTTGCTGATACATGAAAGCGTTCACGCCTTTCATTTGGGAGTATTTGGGAATAGTTATAATAGACTAGCTTCAGAACAGGCTGCATATATGGCAGAAGCTAATTACTTCGCTTCTCGGGCAGATTTTTCTAATTTTGGAAACACAATAACCAACCAAAAAATCGCTAATTTTACCGGGGCTCCTCCCGCTGAATATACTATTCCTCCATCGTTTCGTTAATTTGTTACTATGAAATATTTTTTATTGACATTGTTCTTATTTTATTACAGTAGTACGTATGGATATTATACGCTGTACTCCTGTCAGGAGTACGAAGATACATATGTTCAAGGATTGAGTTTGGTGATGGACTCCGCCAATAATTATATAATATCTGTTAACACATATTCCGAAGCCCAAGGCCCTTTTGAAACAAGATTATCCGTAGGCAAATATGACTATTACAACGGCGTATTGACATTGACTGACAATATTTCAAACTATAAAATGGTGCTCAGGAAAAAAAATAAAGACTTTAGGCTAGAAACAGGATATCATTTTCTTTTAAACAAAACATTCAAGTTTATTAAACATAGCAGTGATTCTGCGAACTTTGCATACCAACCATTTTCTAAAAATATCAGGGAAAAGGAAGAACATGCTATAACCATTTCGGGTATATACTCTGTGCGAGGTGGCGATAAATTTTTTAGCTATTGGCAGGGTACATGGATAGAATTTAAAGGTAAATCTTATAACGTTTATTTTGGAAAAGCCCTGCTTTCAAAAGGAACATTTACCATGGCCAACAATAAAATTATACTCACCGATGTCGTCTTTAATAAGAATTTTACATTGCTGGTGGTAAACAAAACGTTAATTGTCGCAGAAGACTTTATAAGTCCATTTTATGAGTATCGTTTAACGACAAGGAAACAAGATCGCAGCAAAAAAGACGATTCTCTTTTCAAGGCAAGGGCAGAGTCCGGCGTTCTCGGTCGATGAACGGTGGTCCGGGTCCTAAAGTCTAACTTGGTAAAAAGCCACCACATCGCTATAGGCATTATTATTTACCCTACCGTTTTGCTCAAGGGATAGTTATCTTTATTAAAATATCGCTTATGAAAAAGCTATTGATCGCATTTTTATTTATCATCAACTTCACTACCGCAAAGGCGCAAATGACCCTCGAGCATACTTACGATTCAGTATTGTATGCTACCATGGTCAATTTATCTGTCTCTGGTTATAAATATGTCATTATTAACTGGGTCGATAGCGCGCCGGTAAGGATATTTAATCTCGATCACAGTCTCTTTAAGGAGATATATCCGCCGAAAATTCCCGGCTATACATGCACCGTAGTAGGTACAGTTATTTCCGATCATCTCTTTAATTCGGATGACCTTGTTGAATGCCTCGCTTTTTATGGCGGCGGTCCGGCACCCATCTTTAAAGTGATAAACGAGAACGGGCAGGTAGTGGATAGCGGCCTGGGTGGTTACGATCCCCTGGTATACCACGATGCCGGGGGCAACTACAAGTTTCTTTCACGTGGTGGTTATAGCCAGGTATACGTATACAGCCTGCCCGGTACGCAACCTTGTGTAAGCACATGCGGCAGCGGCCCGCTCAATGTGTCCGGCGCATCGCAGCAACAGCCTGTTTTTCTCTCCGCCCCGGTACCTAATCCCTCCACCGGCGAAACAACTATTGAATACACGCTTCCCCGGGGCGAGCCTTTTGGCTGGTTAACGGTATATAATATGAATGGGCAGCAGCTTAGGTCTTACAAGGTCAGCTCCTTAGCGCCTTCGCTTAAAATAAATAGTGGTGATCTGCCCCGGGGTACTTACTATTACCATATCTGGGCGTCAGGCAAGATATCCGATACTAAAAAACTCATCATCTTAAATTAGTAGAGGCTATGAAACAATTATCGATTATCATAGTATACTTCATGCGCGCCTTATCGGCTAGTGCCCAGGTAACCTTTGAACATTTTCACGATCCGGGTGCCGAGCCCACAATGATCAGGCTATCACTTGGTGGTGACAAATATCTGATGTTTGACGGCAACACGCAAATACTCATCTTCAATATGGATCATACTATCTATAGAGACATTGCGGTTCCCCAGTATCCGGGTTATACCGTCTCAGGTTTTCCCATCTGCATTTCCGATCGCCTTTTTAATTCGGATAATCTTATAGAGTTCGGCGTTTTTTATTACGGCAATACAAGTAAATTCGAGGTCATAAATGAAAATGGTGTGGTATTGAACAGTGTTCCCGGTTACGACAGCCCGCAATTGTTTCGCGATCCTACAGGCCACTTCAAGCTAATGATAGCTGAAAGCAATAATAAAGAAAGCGTTTATAGCCTTCCCGGCTCCATACCCTGTGTTGATCGTTGTGGTACCACGAGCTCAAATTAAGCTTTGAACTACTGATATTTTCAACGCCAAAAATGTGGATATCCTTTTTTGGAACACCCTTATCCCGCATCGTATCTTGCGTAGTCCGCCTGATTTTTCAGGCAGGCAAAAATGTGGATATCCACAGATGTTCACATGGTCGAAGTTCTTTGTTTATTGGAGTAATTATACACTACGCTGCTCTCCTCCATTCATGGAGAATGGGCTGGGATGAATTATATTGGGGCAAAAATGGGGCATTTTTGAGGCATTTTTTGAGCGCAAAATCTTGATAATCAATCAAAACAGGGATAAGAAAATTTTCCGAAAATTGTCCCCTGAATGGTTAATTTTTCAACGAAGTGAAAATCAACTCGCATGGTTAGCATATCCACATTCAGGCAATTGGCGCTTGCATTAAAAGATGCAGAGGGGCTGCAGCATTTTGACAAGCCATCCTTCCGCCTGAAGGGTAAGATATTCGCCACGCTATGGGAGGCGGAAAACCGTGCTATGCTCAAGCTCTCATTAATTGATCAATCCGTTTTTTGTTCTTATGGTGATGCCGTCTTCTTCCCCGTGCCCGGTGGCTGGGGCAGACAAGGGGCTACATTTGTAGATCTCAAAAAAGTACGCAAGGATATGCTGAAGGATGCATTGGATGTAGCATACCGGGGAGTTATTGCGCCGAAACTTAAAAAGAAAAATTAGCGCCCGCTCTTTTTACCTGGGTTCACTAAATCTCGGGTCGTGTGTAAAAGTCTCGTCCGAAAGGGTTTTCAGGAAGCTGATGATATCGGCCTTGTCCTGGTCGCTCAGGGCTATGTTGAATCTTAAAGCCGGATCGGTATTCCGCCATTGGAATATGTCGCTCCGGTAATGCTCTATCACTGCATCAAGCGTGCTAAAGCGGCCATCGTGCATGTACGGCGCCGTAAGCGCGATGTTCCGTAGTGAAGGCACTTTAAATTTAAACTGGTCCTGGACGTTCCCGGTGATGAGCATCCTGCCCACATCGCCCGTATTTGAGTCTGCACGCAGTCCATCGTTCCTATACTTATAATCGGTGAACATGGGTTCCGTATGGCAAAGGGCACACTTGGTCCTGAACAGGCTAAGGCCGCGTAATTCCTGCTCATCAAAATTACCACCGCTTTCGCCGCGCACATACTTATCGTACTTGGAATTGTTTGATACCATTGCAGCCATGAACTGTGCGAGTGCCCTGAAGATCCGTTGCGAGTTGATCGTATCGCTGCCAAAGGCGCTGGTGAACATTGTCTTGTAGGTATCGTCTCCCTTCAGCTTTGTAATCACGTCCGCTATTGGCAGGTCCATCTCCACCGGGTTTTGTATGGGGTTTATGGGTTGGTTCTCGATATTGATCACCCCGCC
>APMI01000803.1_pt1 | contig 15548 bp, 16 predicted proteins | sample 667938 | NCBI WGS metagenome assembly APMI01 (sample SAMN01084076, study PRJNA167559) | wastewater metagenome | biome: Wastewater | place: Denmark: Ejby Moelle, Odense | collected 2011-11-28 | reverse complement strand
GCCCCAGGGTCGCCGGCGCCCGTCGTCGCCGCTGACCGCTGCCCCCGCAGGCGCGGCGCACCGACGGCCGGTGTGCGCCACGGCATACAGTGAGACGGCCCATCCCCGGCTCCCGGAGGCCCCCATGACCCAGTTTTACGGCTCGGACTTCGACGCCCTGGCAGGCTTCGACCCCGAGATCGCGGACGTGCTGCTGGGCGAGCTCCAGCGCATCCGCAGCGGTCTGCAGCTCATTGCGAGCGAGAACCTCTCCTCGCCGACCGTCCTGACCGCGCTGGGCTCGACGCTGTCGAACAAGTACGCCGAAGGGTACCCGGGGCGGCGCTACTACGGCGGCTGCAGCGAGGTGGACAAGGCCGAAACGTTGGCCATCGAGCGGTGCAAGGCGCTCTTCGACGCCGACCATGCCAACGTCCAGTCGCACAGCGGCGCCAGCGCCAACCAGGCGGTCTACGGCGCCTTCCTCAAGCCGGGGGAGACCATCCTCGCGATGAGCCTGCCGCACGGGGGGCACCTCACCCATGGCACGAAGATCTCGTTCAGCGGCAAGTGGTTCAACGCCGTCCACTACGGCGTCGACAAGGACACCGAGAACATCGACTACGACCAGGTCGAGGCGTTGGCCAAGGAACACCGGCCCAAGGTCATCCTCGCGGGCGGGTCGGCGATCCCGCGGCTCATCGACTTCGCCCGCTTCCGCGCCATCGCCGACGAGGTGGGGGCGGTGTTCTGGGTGGACGCCGCGCACTTCATCGGCCTCGTGGCCGGCAAGGCCATTCCCAGCCCCGTGCCGTACGCCGACGTCGTGTCGTTCACCACGCACAAGGTGCTCCGCGGCCCTCGATCCGGCGCCATCGTCTGCTCGGCGCAGCATGCCGCGGCGATCGACAAGGCGGTCTTCCCGATGATGCAGGGTGGGCCCCAGATGCACACCATCGCCGCCAAGGCGGTGAACTTCAAGGAGTGCGCGACCCCGGAGTATGCCGCGTATGCCGCCGCGGTCGTGCGCAACGCCGCTGTGCTCGCCGAGAGCCTCGCCGGGCACGGCATCCGGCCGACGACCGGCGGCACGGACACCCACCTGTCGCTGCACGACCTGCAGGGGGTCGGGGTGAGCGGCCAGGACGCCGAGGCCCGCGCCGACGCCGCCGGGATCGTCCTGAACAAGAACGCCATCCCGTTCGACCCCAAGCCGCCGAGCGTCGCCTCGGGCATCCGCGTCGGTACGCCAAGTGTGACGACCCAGGGGATGGGAGAGGATCAGATGCGCCGGATCGCCGACCTCATCGCGCGAGCGGTCCTGCACGGCGACCCCGATCCCGAGCATGCCGTCTCGCGCGAGGTACGGGCCGGGGTCACCGAGCTCGTCACGGCCTTCCCGGCATACCCGCGCTGACCGAGGCGGGTCGAACGGGTGGGTGAGTCGGTGGCCGGATGAGGGAGTACATCCTCGTCTTCGTCGTCGCGATGGCGGTGACCTATCTGGCTACGCCGCTGGTGCGAGCCGTGGCGGTGATCGCCGGAGCGTTCACCCCCCTACGGGAACGCGACGTCCACACCGTGCCGGTGCCCCGGATGGGCGGAGTGGCGATCTTCCTCGGGTTCATGGCGGCGACCGTCGTGGCCCGCGAGCTGCCCTTCCTCTCGGGGGTGTACGCGAGCGGGCAGATGAGCGGGGTGCTGCTGGGGGCCGCGATCATTTGCGCCGTCGGTGCCGCCGACGACATCTGGGAGTTGGACTGGCTGACCAAGCTCGCCGGGCAGGTGCTCGCTGCGGGCGTCATGGCCTACAAGGGCGTGATGATGCTCTCGGTGCCGTTCTTCGGCACGAGCACGGTGTTGCCTGCCCCGGTGCTCGTCGCGGTGACGGTGCTCATCGTTCTCGTGACGGTCAACGCAGTGAACTGGATCGACGGCCTGGACGGGCTCGCCGCCGGCATCTGTGCGATCGCCGCCGGGGCCTTCTTCGTCTACTCCTACGTCCTGAGCCGCGGGTACAACCCCGCGAACGTCTTCTCCACTGCGACGTTCGTCACCGCTGCCGTGTTCGGGTGCTGTCTCGGCTTCCTCCCGCACAACTTCAATCCCGCGCGGTTGTTCATGGGAGACTCGGGCGCGATGTTGCTCGGGCTTCTCCTTGCCGCGGCGACGATCTCGATGACCGGCAATGTCGACCCGAGCGAGGTCAGCGGCGACCAGGTCACTGCGGCGCTGCTGCCGATCGCCGCCCCGCTGGCGGTCTTGAGCCTGCCGCTGCTGGACGTCGTGCTCGCCGTCGTGCGACGCACCCGGGCGGGGCGACGGCCCTGGGAAGCGGACAGCCACCACCTGCACCATCGGATGCTGCGGATCGGTCACGGCCACCGCGGCGCCGTGCTCATCCTTTACCTCTGGGCCGGGGTGCTTGCTGCCGGCACGGTGTCCCTGTCGTTCTACCGGGGCTGGGCGACGCTCGTGGTCCTCGGGGCGGCGATCACCGTGGCGGCCGTTCTCACACTGTGGCTGCCGCGGTGGACGACCCGCCGCTTGTGATACCTTTCACAAGCACCGTCCGACGTGGTCGCCGCGTTTCGTCTCTACCGGTGGGCGACCGACCGAAACCCGAGGACCGATCGCCTGATGACCTCGTCGCCACCGCTTCCCGCGGCGCGTCCTGGTGCTCCCTTCACGGTCCTGCTGCGCGGCTCGCTCTGGCCCAGCGCCACCGTCGGACTCGTTGCCGTCCTTGGCTGCGCGTTGGTGCGAGGCCCGGGCTCGATCCTTTCGGCTGCGCTCGGCCTGGTCGTGGGTCTCGGCTACTTCAGCTCGGGTCTGCTCCTGCTCAGCCGCCTGCTCCGCGACCGCAGCCCCGTCACCTTCATGGCCGTCGGGATGGCGGTCTACCTCGCCCAGGTCATCGTCCTGCTGGGGTTCATGCTCGCCTTCCTCAATGCCTCGTGGCTTGACGGAAAGGCCTTCGGGGTCGTCGTCCTCGTCGTCACCCTGGCCTGGCAGGCCTTCCTCTGGAGGACCTCGCGGCGAGGTCGATTCTTCGTCTACGACGAGCCGGCGACGGAAGGGCAGACGAGGTGACCCGCAGAACTGTGACGGTGGGTACGCCCCTCGTTGGGCACCCACTCGGTCCGGTAATCTGCAAGCCGATCCTCTGGTCTATGGCGCACGCCGGGTGCTCGTCCGCCCAGGCCGTGACGTGCGGCAGGTCGTCCGCTGGATGTGACAAGGAGTGGGTGTGAGTCTCTACGCGTGGACACCGGACCTGGTGACCGGGGCCGGCGCCGTGGTTGCCGAAGGCGGCGGCGAGGGCAGCTCCGGGACCAGCTTCGTCTCCCCGGGTACGTCCGACTTCTACTGGCCGTTGATCGGCGGCGACAACAACTGGGCCTTCACCCGCCCGGCCGCCTTCCTGCTTATCTCGGTGATCGTCCTCGGGTTCTTCTACCTCACGGTCTCGCGTCGTCTGCAACTCGTGCCCGGCCGCACACAGTGGATGGCCGAAGGGGCCTATGGTTTCGTCCGCAACACGATCGGGCGGGACATCATCGGAGCCAAGGACTTCCGGGTGTTCCTGCCGTTGTTGTTCACGTTGTTCACGATGATCCTGTTGAACAACCTCTTCGGGGTCATCCCGTTCATCCAGTATCCGACGATGAGCCGGGTCGGATTCCCCATCGTGCTCACCCTCATCGTCTACGTCGTGTATCACACGACGGCGCTGCGCCGAAAGCACGGACTCGTCGGGTACATGAAGTCGCTCATCCCCGCGGGCCTTCCCGGGTGGCTCAAGCCGATCCTGTTCGTCCTCGAATTCCTCACCTACTTTGTCATCCGCCCGCTCACGCTGGCTCTTCGACTTTTCGGCAACATGCTCGCAGGTCACCTCATGCTCTTGGTCTTCATCGTCGGCGGCGAGTATCTGCTGCTGCACGGAGATAGCATCGTGCTCAAGGGATCCGGCGTCCTCTCCTTCGCCTTCGCGGTGTTCATGACGTTCTTCGAGATCCTCATCGAGTTCCTTCAGGCCTTCATCTTCACCCTGCTCGCCGCGCTCTATATCGGCGACGCGGTCTCCGAGCACCACTGACGCACGACTGCACGACCGCTGGACCCGAACCACTGAATACATCGCCAACGACACCGGGGCTCCGGTGCCACCGAAAGGACAAGCAACATGACCGGCAACATCGCGTACCTCGGATACGGTCTCGCGGCCATCGGTCCCGGCATCGGTGTGGGCCTCATCTTCGCCGCCTACATCAACGGGGTGGCCCGCCAGCCCGAGGCCCGCGGCATGCTGCAGACCATCGCCTTCACCGGCATGGCGATCACCGAGGCGTTGGCCATCCTCGGTCTGGTGTTCGCGTTCGTCTTCAAGGCCTGATCGACTCGCGACCCACGCTTCTGACGACAGAAAGGGAGTGTCGTGAGCATCGCTACCTTCGCGGCCTCGGGTGAGGGCGGGCCTGGTTGGCCCGAAGCTCTGCCCTTGTTGCCGCATCCGGCCGAGCTCATCGTCGGGATCATCGCCTTCGCCATCCTCTATTGGATTTACTCGACGAAGGTCGTCCCCGCGATGGAGCGCATGTATGCCGAGCGGACGGCCGCGATCGAGGGCGGCCTCGAGAAGGCCGAGAAGGCTCAGGCCGAAGCCAAGTCGGCGTTGGACAGCTACACCGCGCAGCTGCAGGACGCCCGGGGAGAGGCCAACGAGATCCGCGAGCACGCCCGAGCCCAGGGGGCGCAGATCATCGCCGAAATGCGCACCCAGGCGCAAGGCGAAGCCACGCGCATCGTCGAGGGCGGTCATCGGCAGATCGAAGCCGACCGCCAGCAGGCGATGAACCAGCTGCGCGGCGAGATCGGCCGGCTGTCCACGGACTTGGCCAGCCGCATCGTCGGGGAGTCGCTGCAGGAGGAGGTCCGTCAAAAGGGCATCGTCGAGCGGTTCCTTGCCGAGCTCGAGTCGGGCGCCATCGCGCCGGCGAAGGCCGGTGACGCCTGATGCAAGGCGCATCGCGTGCGGCGGCGGCCGCCGGACAACAGGCCCTGGATGCCGCACTGTCCGGCGGCGCCGACGGCGCGCGCCTTTCCGACGAGCTGTTCGCGGTAGCCGCCACGGTCGACGGCACCGCGAGCCTGCGGCGGGCGGTGACGGACCCGACCCGCGATGCCGCTGCCAAAGGCGCACTCGTCCGCCAGTTGCTGCAAGGCAAGGTCGGCGAGGACACGCTCGATATCGTCGGAACGCTCGCCGCCCAACGCTGGTCGGCCGATCGTGACCTCGGCGACACCCTGGACGACTTCGCCGTCCAGACGCTCGTCGGGAGTGCCGACGGGCAGGCCCACGCAGGCCGCGTCGAAGACGAGCTGTTCCGCTTCGAGCGCATCGTCGCCGCGAACCCTGCCTTGCGTGACGCGGTGACCGACCGGCGTGCCGACCCGTCCGTCCGCCGGGCGCTCGTGACGAAGCTGTTGGGCGGCAAGGCCCAACCCGCGACGATCACCCTCGCCGGTCGGGCCGCGGCAACTCCCCGTGGTCGCCGCTTCGACCGGGTCGTCGAGTCGTACCTGCGGGTCATCGCCACTCGTCGCGAGCAGTTGTCGGCGACCGTCACCTGCGCCATCGACCTCGACCCGGCCCAGCGTGACCGGCTCGCCGCCGCGCTGACCCGGATCTACGGCAAACCGGTGCACCTCAACCTCGTCCTCGACCCGGGGATCGTCGGCGGGATCCGCGTCCAGGTCGGCGACGAGGTCGTGGACGGCACCATTCTGCGCCGCCTCGACGAGGCCCGTCGGCACATCGGCGCCTAGGCACAACTGCACGCATACCAACGTGAACCACCACGGCTCACCGGCCGCAACGTCAGGAGAAGAAGCACAATGACGGAACTCTCGATTCGTCCGGAGGAGATCCGGGACGCACTGGACAGTTTCGTGCGGTCCTACGAGCCGGGCGCAGCCAGTCGCGAGGAGGTCGGCCGCGTCGCGGACGCCGCCGACGGCATCGCCCATGTCGAGGGGCTGCCCTCGGCAATGACCAACGAGCTGCTGCAGTTCAAGGACGGCACTCTCGGGATCGCGCTCAACCTCGACGTCCACGAGATCGGCGTCGTCGTGCTCGGTGAATTCGCCGGCATCGAAGAGGGCCAGGAGGTCAAGCGCACCGGCGAGGTCCTCTCCGTCCCGGTCGGCGACGCCTTCCTCGGCCGCGTGGTCAACCCGCTGGGCCAGCCCATCGACGGGCTCGGCGAGATCAAGAGCGAGGGGCGCCGGGCCCTGGAGCTGCAGGCGCCCACCGTCATGCAGCGCAAGTCGGTGCACGAGCCGCTGCAGACTGGCCTCAAGGCCGTCGACGCCATGACGCCGATCGGCCGCGGCCAGCGCCAGCTCATCATCGGCGACCGGCAGACCGGCAAGACGACCGTCGCCGTCGACACGATCATCAACCAGAAGCGCAACTGGGACTCCGGTGACCCGGTGCAGCAGGTTCGCTGCATCTACGTCGCCATCGGGCAGAAGGGCTCGACCATCGCGGCCGTGCGCGGCACCCTCGAGGACGCCGGGGCCCTGGAGTACACGACGATCGTCGCCGCGCCGGCCTCGGATGCCGCCGGCTTCAAGTACCTCGCTCCCTACACCGGATCGGCCATCGGCCAGCACTGGATGTACCAGGGCAAGCACGTGCTCATCGTCTTCGACGACCTGTCCAAGCAGGCCGAGGCCTACCGCGCCGTGTCGCTGCTGCTGCGCCGTCCGCCGGGCCGCGAGGCCTACCCGGGCGACGTGTTCTACCTGCACAGCCGGCTGCTGGAACGTTGCGCCAAGCTCTCCGACGACATGGGGGCAGGCTCGATGACCGGCCTGCCGATCATCGAGACGAAGGCCGGCGACGTCTCGGCGTACATCCCGACGAACGTCATCTCCATCACCGACGGGCAGATCTACCTGCAGTCCGACCTGTTCAACGCCAACGTCCGGCCCGCCATCGACGTGGGCGTCTCGGTGTCCCGGGTCGGCGGCAACGCCCAGATCAAGGCCATGAAGGACGTTGCCGGACGGCTCAAGCTCGACCTCGCGCAGTTCCGGGCCATGGAGGCCTTCGCGATGTTCGCCTCCGACCTCGACGCGGCCTCGCGCGCGCAGCTGTCCCGCGGCGCTCGACTCGTCGAACTGCTCAAGCAGCGCCAGAGCAACCCGTTCCCCGTCGAGGAGCAGGTCGTCTCGGTGTGGGCCGGCACCAACGGAAAGCTCGACCCCATCGCGGTCGAGGACGTCGGGCGCTTCGAGACCGACTTCCTCGAGTACCTGCGGATGGAGCGGCCCGGCCTGCTGGCCTCGATCCGCGAGACGAAAAAGCTCGACGACGACACCCGGGCGGGCCTGGACTCGGCGATCGCCACGTTCACCGAGCAGTTCACCGGTGCCGCGTCGGGCCACGGCCACATCGTGCACGTCGGCCACGAGGCCGACCCGGACGAGTTGCAGGACGCCGACGTCGACCAGGAGCAGATCGTCAAGCGCAAGTAGCCGGTATGCCGGGGGCCGACGTGCGGCTCCCGGCGCACCGCCGCGTGCGACCCGGCATACCGACCCAGCGGAACGAGCAAGGAAGGGCAGGACGATATGGGAGCGCAGATGCGGGTCTACCGCCAGCGCATCCGGTCGGTCCAGGCGACCAAGAAGATCACCTCGGCGATGGAGCTCATGGCCGCGTCCCGGGTGATCAAGGCCCGGCAGCGGGTCGCGGCGTCCGGCCCGTATACCCACGCGCTGACCAAGGCGCTGTCGGCGTTGGCGACCTATTCGCGGGCCACTCACCCGTTGACGACCGACCGGGCTCGCGAGTTGGAGACCTCCACGGTCGGTGATCGCCCGCCCAGCCCCCCCAAGGCGGCGGTGCTCATCATCACCAGCGACCGCGGATTGGCCGGGTCGTACTCCTCGTCGGTCATCAAGCAGAGCGAGTCGCTGATCGCCCGGCTGCACTCCGAGGGCAAGGTCGTCGTGCCTTACCTGCTGGGGCGCAAGGCCATCTCGTACTACGACTTCCGGGGCCGCGAGTACGCCCTGTCGTGGTCGGGCAACTCCGACGCACCGACCTTCGAGCGGGCTCAGGAGATCGGCGAGCGGATGCTCGCCCGCGGCGACCTCGACGTCCACGAAGAGGGCTCGATGGACGAGGTCCACATCGTCTACACCCGGTTCAAGACGATGGTCACCCAGGAGACCCGGGCGCTGCGGCTCATGCCCCTCGAGATCATCGACGCGGATGCCGACGGCGTCCCGGACCTGCCTGGGGACGAGGGCCCGCTGCCGTTGTACGTCTTCGAGCCCAGCGCCGAAGAGGTCATGGACCAGTTGCTGCGCAAGTACATCGTCCACCGGATCTACACGTGCATGCTCGGCGCCGCGGCGTCGGAGTTGGCCGCCCGGCAGCGGGCGATGAAATCCGCGACGGACAACGCCGACACCCTCATCAAGACGTACACCCGCCTGGCCAACCAGGCCCGCCAGGCCGAGATCACCCAAGAGATCAGCGAAATCGTCGGCGGCGCCGACGCCCTCGCGTCCGCCTAGAACGAAGGAACGAGACAACATGACTGCCACTGTCACTGAGGCCGCCACCACGCCGACCCCGGGCGGCGTCGGGCGCATCACGCGCATCATCGGCCCGGTCGTCGACGTCGAGTTCCCCGTGGACGGCATGCCCGAGCAGTACAACCTGCTCACCACCGAGGTCGACCTGTCCGGCGAGGGCGAGGGCACCGGCACGAAACGGATCAACCTCGAGGTCGCCCAGCACATCGGCGACAACATGGTCCGGGCGATCTCGCTGCAGCCCACCGACGGACTCGTGCGCGGCCTGCCGGTGCAGGACAGCGGCGGGCCGATCACCGTCCCGGTCGGCGACGCCACCCTCGGGCACGTGTTCAACACCACCGGCGACTGCCTCAACCTCGAGGAGGGTGAGCGCCTGCAGGTGAGCGAGCGTTGGGGCATCCACCGTACGGCCCCCAGCTTCGACCAGCTCGAGTCCAAGACCCAGATGTTCCAGACCGGGATCAAGGTCATCGACCTGCTCACCCCGTACGTGCAGGGCGGCAAGATCGGCCTGTTCGGCGGCGCCGGTGTCGGCAAGACCGTGCTCATCCAGGAGATGATCGCCCGGGTCGCCCGTGACCACGGCGGGGTGTCGGTGTTCGCCGGTGTCGGCGAGCGCACCCGGGAGGGCAACGACCTCATCGTCGAGATGGAGGAGGCGGGCGTCCTCGGCCAGACCGCGTTGGTCTTCGGCCAGATGGACGAGCCCCCGGGCACCCGGCTGCGGGTGGCCCTGTCCGCGCTGACCATGGCCGAGTACTTCCGCGACGTGCAGAAGCAGGACGTGCTGCTGTTCATCGACAACATCTTCCGGTTTACCCAGGCCGGGTCCGAGGTGTCGACGCTGCTGGGCCGGATGCCCTCCGCGGTGGGTTACCAGCCCACCCTGGCCGACGAGATGGGCGTGCTGCAGGAGCGGATCACCTCGACGCGTGGCCACTCGATCACCTCGATGCAGGCGATCTACGTGCCGGCCGACGACTACACCGACCCGGCTCCGGCGACGACCTTCGCCCACCTCGACGCGACGACCGAGCTCTCCCGTGACATCGCGTCGATGGGGATCTACCCGGCCGTGGACCCGCTCTCGTCGACGAGCCGCATCCTCGACCGCCGGTACATCACCGAAGAGCACTACTCGACGGCGGTGCGGGTCAAGCAGATCTTGCAGCGCAACAAGGAGCTGCAAGACATCATCGCCATCCTCGGTGTCGACGAGCTCTCCGAAGAGGACAAGATCCTCGTCAACCGGGCCCGGCGGATCCAGCGGTTCCTCTCGCAGAACACCTACGTCGCCAAGCAGTTCACCGGGATCGAAGGCTCCACGGTGCCGCTGTCCGACTCCATCGAGGCCTTCACGAAGATCGCCGACGGCGAGTACGACCACGTCGGCGAGCAGGCGTTCTTCATGTGCGGTGGCCTCGACGACGTCGAGCGTCAATGGGCGGAGATCCAGAAGAACCTCTGACGGCACAGACCCTCTGCCGCGGTCGGTCCCCACGCCGGGGCCGGCCGCGGCGGCATACCGTGGGCGTATGCCCGAGAGCGCCGAGGATTACTACGCCCGCCTAGTCGCCGCTGCCGGCCCGGAGGGGCGCTTGCCGACCATGTCGACCGATGCCCTCAGCGAGTGGGACATCTTCCCGTACGAGACGGACTCGCTCGTGGTCCGTCGGTTGGCCCCACTGCAGCCGGTCGAGCCCCCACGCGCCGGCGAAGACCCGGCCACGTGCTGGTGCGCCGATCCCGGCCGGCGTGACGCGGCGATCGCCGGTGCGTTGTGGCGAGACGATCGCTGGCTGGTCGTGCCGGAGCGGCAGACCCCCGTCCTGCCCGCGTGGCTGATCGTGCAGCCCGTCGAGCACCTCGACCTGACAGATCTCGACGCGACGGACGCTGCCGAGTTCGGCGTCCTCACCGCCGCGGTGGCCACCGCGGTGGAGTCGCTGCCGTCGGTCGGCCGAGCCCACGTCAACAAGTGGGGCGACGGTGGCGCCCACCTGCATGTCCACATCCTCGGCCGTCCGGCTCGGGTCGGCCAACTTCGCGGGAGCTGCCTGCCGGACTGGACCGAGCATCTGCCACTCGTGCCCGAGGCCGTCCTGAGTGAGAACCTCGAGCACGTCACGGCGGTGTTGCGACACCGACTGGACGAGGTTGGATGGCTTCGGGGGCAGCGAGGGGCCGCGCCGGGGGACCGATAGAATCGGTTCGACGCCGAGAACCGGAGGACACCGTGAGCCAACTGCAGGTCGAACTCGTCGCCGCCGACCGTCGGGTGTGGACGGGGGAGGCCACGATGGTCCGCTGTCGGTCGGCGTCCGGCGAGCTGGGGATCCTGCCCGGCCACACCCCGTTGCTCGGCGTGCTGGTCACGGGTGACGTGACGATCCACGCCACCAGCGGCGAGAAGAAGGTCGCCGCCGTGGACAGTGGGTTCTTGTCGGTCGAGCACGATCGGGTCACCATCGTCGCCGACACGGTGGACGCGCCCGGGCTCGGCTGAGGCGCCACCGTGGCCGACCTGCTCACCTCCCTGGAGGTCGCGGTCGGCGTGCTGGTCGGGCTGGGCATGGGTTTTCTCGTCTTGCTCTTCGTCCGCCGGCGGACCATCGGGCGGGGCCGATTGCTCACCTTGTGTGGGGTGCGTTTCCCGCTGCGGCCCCGGTGGCGGATGGGTCTGGTGGGGTTCGGCTCCGGCGAATTGCAGTGGTACACCCTGAGCGGGCTGACCCTGCGCCCCAGGTTCCTGTGGTCGCGTGACGGGCTCGAGCTCGGCGCTCCTCGCCGATCCGCCTCGGAGGCCGGCCTGGACGGACTCGAGGATGCCGTCGTCGTGCCCTGTCGCCACCATGGCACCGACTTCGATCTCGCCCTGCCTGCCGCGGCATACACGGCGTTGCGTTCCTGGGTCGAGTCCGGGCCGCCGCGTTCGGCCGGGTCGGTCGGCTGAGCGCCTGACCTGACCTAGGAGCGGCGCCCGCGCACGGTCGGATCCGCCACGCGCCCGCCACCGGGCTGCCAGAGCACGTCGCCGGTCGGGAGATTGGCGACCCTCGCGAGGACGAACAGCAAGTCCGAGAGCCGGTTGAGGTATGTCGCGGTCAACCGGTTGACCCCCCCGGTGCCTCGCTCGACACCCGGGTGGTCGCCGTAGTGCTCGATGGCCGCCCAGGTGGATCGCTCGGCTCGGCGCACCACGGTGGTCGCCTGATGCAGGTATGCCGCGCCCGCGCTGCCGCCCGGGAGGATGAACGAGCGCAGCGGCTCCAGCTCGCCGAGGTAGCGGTCGCAGTCCGCCTCGAGGTCCTCGATCCACGGCGGCTGCACCCGCAGTGGTGGGTGGGCGTAGTCGGTCTGCAGGGGCACGCAGAGGTCGGCCCCGACGTCGAACAGCTCGTTCTGCACGCGGGTGAGGGTTGCCCGGACGTCCTCGCGCAGCCCGCCGAGGGCCAGCGCCACCCCGATGACGGCGTTCGCCTCGTTGGCGTCGGCGTAGGCGCCCAGCCGTGGATCGGTCTTGGCTGTGCGAGTGAAGTCCCCGAGCGCCGTTGTCCCGTCGTCACCGGTGCGCGTGTAGATCCTCGTGAGGTTGACCATGGCCCCAGCCTCTCAGATGCGCGGTGGGCCCCGGAGGCGAGCCGACATTCGCCCCATTCGTCACAGCGTGTCGAATGGCGTGACCGACCTCACGTTGACTACGGTCGGGGCAACTCGGACGCTCGCTGCGGCGTCCAACCGGTCAAGGAGCCCGTGTCGGGCGATGCGACGGACGGGGTGGCTGGATGGACAGGGGTGTCATCGCGGGGCGGCGCGTCCGGCCGCCAGATCCGCTGCCCATGGGCGTCCTCGAGGTCGCCACGGGTCAGGTCGTCACGGTGAGCGGTCGGATCGACGCGCACAGCGCCGCCGGGGTGCGCGATTTCCTGCACGGGATCATCGACACCGGCACCGGCGATGTCGTGCTGCTGCTCGGACAGGCCGAGGTCGGCGACCTCACCGCCCTCGGCGTGCTCGTCGGGGCCCATCACCGAGCTCGCCGAGCCGACCGGCGCCTCGTCGTGTCGGAGGTCTCCGAGCGGACCGCACGGGTCCTGCGCGCCGCCCACCTCGACCGAGTCCTCGTCGGCGTGAGCGAGCCCACTCGAGCCGTCGTGGCGCCTCTCACGGCCTAGGGGCACTCCGCCACCCCGGGGTCTCGGAGTACGGTCGGAGCATGGCCGAAACCCCTTCCCGCCCAACCCGCGACAAGCCCTGGGTGATCCGCACGTATGCGGGGCATTCCAGCGCCGCGGCCAGCAACGCCCTCTACCGTCGCAACCTCGCCAAGGGGCAGACGGGTCTGTCGGTCGCCTTCGACTTGCCCACCCAGACCGGGTACGACCCCGACCACGTCCTGGCTCGGGGCGAGGTCGGCAAGGTCGGCGTCCCGATCAGTCACATCGGTGACATGGCGGCGCTCTTCGAGGGCATCCCGCTCAACGCGATGAACACGTCGATGACGATCAACGCGACGGCGATGTGGCTGCTGGCGATGTACCAAGTCACCGCGGAGGCACAGGCGCAGACGGCCGGCGAAGACCCGGCCGCGTGGGTCAAGGCCCTGGCCGGCACGACCCAGAACGACATCATCAAGGAGTACCTCTCCCGAGGCACCTACGCCTTCCCGCCCGAGCCGTCCCTGCGGCTCATTACCGACATGATCACGTACTCGGTGACCGAGATCCCCAAGTGGAATCCGACGAACATCTGCAGCTACCACCTGCAGGAGGCCGGGGCCACGCCGGTGCAGGAGATCGCCTATTCGATGTGTACGGCGATCGCTGTCCTCGACGCGGTCCGCGACTCGGGCCAGGTACCGCCGGAGGCCTTCGCCGACGTCGTCGCCCGGATCTCCTTCTTCGTCAACGCCGGGGTGCGCTTTGTCGAGGAGATGTGCAAGATGCGCGCCTTCGTGGAGATCTGGGACCGGGTGACTCAGGAACGCTACGGCGTGACCGACCCGGTGGCGCGGCGCTTCCGTTACGGCGTCCAGGTCAACTCCCTGGGCCTGACCGAGGCCCAACCGGAGAACAACGTCCAGCGCATCGTCCTGGAGATGCTCGCGGTGACCCTGTCCAAGGACGCCCGGGCCCGTGCGGTCCAGCTGCCGGCGTGGAACGAGGCGCTCGGGTTGCCACGACCCTGGGACCAGCAGTGGTCGCTGCGCATCCAACAGGTGCTCGCGATGGAGTCGGACCTGCTCGAGTACGACGACCTGTTCACCGGGTCGGTCGTCGTCGACGCGAAGGTCCGCGAGATCGTCGACGGCGCGATGGCCGAGATCGACCGGGTCCAGGAGATGGGCGGGGCCGTGGCCGCCGTCGAGAGTGGCTACATGAAGTCCGCGCTCGTCGCCTCGCATGCCGCGCGGCGCCAGCGCATCGAGGCCGGCGAGGACGTCGTCGTCGGGCTGAACGCGTTCACGACGACCGAGCCCAACCCCCTCACCGCCGACCTCGACACGGCCATCCAGACCGTCGATCCGGCGGTGGAGCACGCCGCGGTCGCCGCGATCAAGGCGTGGCGCGAGGCGCGGGACGCCGACCCGGCAGGCCGGGAGCGAGCCCAGGCCGCGCTGGCTCGACTGCGCGCCGACTCGGCATCCGGGGTCAACCTCATGCCGGCGTCCCTGGAGTGTGCTCGCGCGAAGGTCACCACGGGGGAGTGGGCCCAGGCCCTGCGGGACCAGTTCGGCGAGTACCGTGCCCCCACCGGCGTCTCGGGCTCGGTCGGAGTCAGCGGCGACGCCTCGGGCGAGCTCAGCCGGGTGCGCGAACAGGTCGCACGCACCGGAGTGGACCTCGGCGAGAAGCTGCGCGTGCTGGTCGGCAAGCCGGGCCTCGACGGCCACAGCAACGGCGCCGAACAGATCGCCGTACGGGCCCGGGACGCCGGTTTCGAGGTCATCTACCAGGGCATCCGCCTGACGCCCGAACAGATCGTCGCCGCCGCCGTCGCCGAGGACGTGCACCTCGTCGGGCTGTCCATCCTGTCCGGTTCGCACATGGAACTGGTCCCCGAGGTCCTCGCCGGGCTCAAGGCGGCCGGCGTCGGAGAGGTCCCCGTCGTCGTCGGCGGCATCATCCCCGAGAGCGACGGTGCGGCGCTGAAGGCCCAGGGCGTCGCTGCGGTCTTCACCCCGAAGGACTTCGGGCTCAACGACATCATGGGCGACTTCGTCCGGATCATCCGCGCGGCGCGGGGCCTGCCCGCGCTCGTGCCCGAGTCGGCCTGAGGATTCGTCCGGGACTGCCGGGCCTCGTCGTGGCTGCACGCGGCATACTCGCCGGGTGAGCGATCTGCAATGCCCGGCGCGGGTGTTCGTCGCGCGTCACGGTCAGGCGACGTATGCCGTGGACGACGTCGTCACCGACGCCGGTGGCACACTCACCGACCTCGGCCGGCACCAAGCCGCGGACCTCGCCGAGCGACTGGTGCCCGAACGGATCGCCGTCGTCTACCCGAGTCGACTGGACCGCGCCGTGCAGACCGGCGCCATCGTCGCCACCCGGCTGGGCACGCCCATCGAGGTGCTCGATGGAGTGCACGAGTTCGCCGCGGGGTCGCTGGAGGGACACCACTGGGACGAGGCGCTGCGACGAGGGTGCTACGACGCGTGGCTAGCGGGGGAACTCGACGAGCGATGGCCGGGTGGGGAGTCCGGCCGCGAGATCGTCGACCGGATGCGGCTGGCCCTGGACGCAGTGGCCGACCGCCATCGCGGCGAGGCCGTCCTCGTGGTGAGCCACGGCGGCGTGATGTCGTTGTCGCTGCCCCTGCTGGCGATGGATGCCGCGGGGCCGCGGATCGCGCGCCCGCCCCTGCCCAACACCGCCGTGGTCGCCCTGTCGCGCGACGGCGACGGCTGGCGGTTGGCCGCCCCGTGGCCGGGCACCGGGGACGTC
>APMI01002305.1_pt1 | contig 15549 bp, 23 predicted proteins | sample 667938 | NCBI WGS metagenome assembly APMI01 (sample SAMN01084076, study PRJNA167559) | wastewater metagenome | biome: Wastewater | place: Denmark: Ejby Moelle, Odense | collected 2011-11-28 | reverse complement strand
TTGCAGAAGCAACGGGTCAACCGCTTACGGCTGCCAAGACCACGATTGAAGCCTTCATCGACACGGTTCGCGCCCGCACTGATGCGGGCGACACCGTCAAGCTGATCGGCTTTGGCAGCTTCCAGACCAAGACGCACAAGGCCCGCAAAGCGCGCAACCCGCGTACGGGCGAAACGATTGATGTGCCGGAACAGACCAAGCTGACCTTCAAAGCCTCGAAGGTGGCCTGACATGGCAAAGTTTCCGACCGACGAGGAGTTCGTGAAGAACGTCCGCAGCCAGGCCGATGTGCCTCGGGTCCGCTCCAGCGAGATCAAGAAGATCATCGAAGCCCTCAACCAACTGGCGGAAGCCACCTGATGCGAAACCCCGCCCGGTCATGCCGGGCGCGGGTCGGCCGGGCGTGGTGTTCCGGTCCTGATGAGCAGCCAAGAGGTGCCATATGAGCTACATGCTTCGTGACCGGCCCGATGGTCAGGTCGAGATCGTTCTGAACAACCCCATCCTTGTGGGCATCTTCCCCGAGCGTGACACCGCCCAGCGTGTCTGCGCTTTTCTGCAGGCCGATGAACCTGATCTGCCTGTCGATGAACCGGCCAACTTCGCCCAGGCAGCGGCGGATGTGCGTGCCGTGGTCGAGGAAGTGATCGCTGAATCTGCGCCGGAAGTTCCCAAGTTCGTTCGTCGCCACACCAAGGCATTCCTGCCTGCATTGATCGAAGAGCCGAAGACCCCGACTGTCAGGAAAACCGCCACCCCCCCCCAGAACCTGACACCCGATCAGGTCGAGGCCGCATTCAAGCGGATCGGCGATGGCGAAAAGATTGCCGAGGTCGCAGTCAGCTTCGGTATCGGCATGGGCCAGTTGCGCGGGCTTTGGGCCAACAGCAAGCGGCAGGCGCAAAAGCACCTTGCCGAGGGTGGGCAGATCGCCTGCGTGACCTGCACGAAGATGTTCACCCCGTCGATCTCCAGCCCCGACAAATGCGCGCGGTGCAGCCATGACTAAGCTGTTGTGGGCACTTGATGACGCGGACAAGAGGTTCCCGATCGGGCGGCGCGTTCGCTATTACCCCGTGTCGGGTCGGCCAGAATTCGTCGAAAGCAAGATCCGCTCCCAGACCTGGGCGGTCGGCAGTGGTGACATCGTCGTCGCCATCGAAGGCCGCGCCGGCGGCGTCTCGATCGAACATCTGGAGGTGGTGTGATGGCCGACTTCGCCACATCAACGATCCCCAAGCGCATCGAAGCTCTCGAAGACGCCTTGGCCGATGTCCTCCGTCCGATCGGTGAAATCATGCACAATTCAGATAGCGAGCGCTGCATCGCCGTCCGGGTCATGCTGACCGAATACAGCTCCGAATGGCAGTTGACCTCATTGTGGAGTCTTGCCCGTGCTCTTGAGGCCCGGCTGTCATGAACACCACCGCGATCATCAACATCGCCAAGGGTCAGCTCGGGCTGGAGGAGGACGATTACCGCGCCCTTTTACAGCGCGTAACCGGCCTCTCCTCGATCCGCGCGATGTCGGAACGTCAGCGCATCGATGTGGTCGAGGAAATGAAGCGCCTCGGCTTCCGCGTCCAGTCTGGCGGCAAGAAACTGCCACCCTCGGTCAAGCCCTATATCCGCCTAATCCACGCGCTTTGGAAGAACTGCCACCGTCTTGGTGTGATCGAAAACGGCTCGCGCGAGGCGCTGCGGGCCTTCTGCAAGCGTTTCGTGGCGCATGGGATCAACGGGGTGGTCGTCGATCCCGACCTGCTGTCCTACGAACAGGCCACCCCGATCATCGAGGCGCTGAAGAAGATGGAAGCGCGCGGGAAGGCGGTTGCGAAATGACCCAGAACCGCAGCTCTGCTGTCATGCAGCAACGGCGCGAACCCCACCACAGCCTTGACGATTTCCCGACTATGCCATGGGCCACGCGGGCTCTTTGTGAATGGCTGGTTGAGCATGATCCAGCTCTCGGCTTTTATGATGTGCGGGAGCCTGCAGCAAATCGCGGCTATATGGCGCGCACACTGTTCGAGTACTTTGAACGTGTCCAGGTAGCCGACATTTTCGATTACGGCGTCGGATATGAGGTCGCGGATTACCTGTTTGGTCCTCTGCCGCCGAAAACCCACTGGACCATTACGAACCCGCCGTTTCGCCTGGCCGAGCAGTTCATATCGCGCGCGCTCGCAACCTCTGAGGTCGGCGTGGCCATGATTGTCCGCAGTGCCTTTCTGGAAGGAGTGGGCAGATTTAAGGCTTTGTTCAGCGCCCATCCCCCGACACATATCCTCCAGTTCTCGGAACGGGTTGTCATGCACAAGGGCAAGTTGTCGCCCAAAGGCAGCACCGCCACCGCTTATTGCTGGCTGGTCTGGGATAAGCTGGCCACCCATCAAGGGACAGCTTTCGAGTGGATCGCACCCTGCCGTAGGCGCCTCGAGCGACCCCGCGATTACGACTTGCCGGAGGCCATCCGGCAATGAAGCATCAGCCCCCTCATGCTGACGGTATTCCCATGTCGCTGGTCGATGTGGCGGAAACCCTTGGCATGGGTGTGGCCCTGAAACTGATCCAGGCCTTCGGTGGTCAGGAAGTAAAGTTCCCCAAGAACCCCGGCCCGGATCACGAGATCATCAAAGCCCTTGGTGAAACCGATGGGCCTGCGATATGCCAGTTTCTGGGGGGAACTCTTGTCTACATCCCGCACGGACGGCCTCGCCGGTCATCAAAAGCGGAAATCCTTGCGCTTGAAGCGAAAGGGCATGATCGTAGGCAGATCGCGCGCATCCTCGGCCTTTCGCAACGGCATGTGCGCAGATCGGCAAACCAGACCGGGCGCGATGCCAGTCAGCCCGATCTTTTCGACCTCTGATCAGCACCTTGCGCACGGCAGGCCGGACATCATGTCCGCCCGATTGCCGATTGCCGCAACGCTAAGTTGCCCCTGAACGGGGTCGCCACCCCAATTTTTGGGGATGTCGTCCATGAAGACCAGCGAACAGGGCAAAGCCGCGCTCAAGGCCGAAGAGGGCGTTGTCCTGAAGGCCTATCGCAATCGTGGCGATGTCTGGACGATTGGCGCGGGGCTGACGGCCACTTCGGGCGTCATCAAGCCGAAAGCTGGCATGGTCATCACCGAAGAGCAGCACGAAGCTCTGCTGGATCGTGCGCTGTCGAAGTATGAAAAAGGCGTCCTGAATGCCATGGTTTCGACGGCGGGCAGCGCAGTTATTCTGCCGAAGCAGAACGAACTTGATGCCGGCGTCTTGTTTCATTGGAACACCGGTGCCATCGCCCGCGCGTCTTGGGTGAAGCGCTGGAAGCAACACATCGACGCCTTGGTAGCGGCCCGTGCAAGTTTTGGCGCAAGCGACCAGGCGGAACCCGACGCCTTCGTCACCGGCAATCCTGCACAGTTCTCGGCCGCGCGGCTTAAAAAAAAACGCTGACACACCGGCACGTCTGCTTCGCCGCGGAAGGTGGGGCGGTCGAGGCGATCACCGACCAGGCGCTTGCAGAAGCGGAGGGCTATTTCGGACGCCGCCTGTCAGCATTGCGCGCGGCCATCACCGATGCCTCTGACATGGAAGCTGCGGGGGTGGCGATCCTGAAATTGGCCGCCGAATGGTCCCCGACCGCTTTGGCCCGCACCTTGGGCGATGCGATGGAACTCGCCAGTTGGTCCGGCCGCGACGATGTCTTTGCCGACGGCGCCGCCGATCCTGCCTTCGCTGTCGAATCCGTCCGGCTTTCTTTCAAGGAACAGATCGACTTCCTGAAGCAGAAGCGCGTGAAGCCCACAAAGAGCTCGCTCGACGCCCAGAAGGGCGTGCACGACCGTGCCTTCGTTGTGGCCGGTGTCACAGATACCGCAATGCTGGAGGAGTTTCAGGCGGCAATCATCGACGCGGACGAGAACGGGCGATATGTCGACGACTTCGCCAAGGACTTCGACCGCCTGGTCGAGAAATACGGTTGGGAATACCGGGGCGAGCGCAACTGGCGGATTCGCACGATCTTTGAAACCAACATCCGCACCAGCTTCATGGCTGGCCGGCTGAAACAGATGCGCGACCCGGATGTGGTCAAGCTGCGACCCTATTGGCAATACCTCCATGGTGAGAGCCGCACCCCGTTGGTGCCGCGCAAGCAGCACGTCGCCTGGAATAATCGGATCATGATGTGGGATGATCCTTGGTGGAACACCCATTTCCCGCCGAATGACTGGCTGTGCAGTTGCGGGGTCAGGACGTTATCCAGGCGCGACCTGCAGCGATTGGGAAAAACGGGGCCGGATGAAGCGCCGAAGGATGCATTTCTGCCGGTAATCGACAGATCGACGGGCCAAATGGTCATGCAGCCGCAGGGCATCGGCATGGGTTGGGACTACATGCCGGGCGATCTTTGGGAGCGTGGCCTTGTGCCATCCGCCCTGATCGAGGAGGCCGGAGGGCTGATTACATCTGGGCGGCACGCAGTGTCGATCGACACGCCGGTCCCGATAGAGGATCTGATTTCTGCTGCTCAACCCTTCAGTGCCGTGCCTTTGGCCGGCGAACTTCCTGATGAGGAATACTTGCGCGGATTCCTGGCGCCGTTTGGTGCTGATGTTGGTAGGGCCGTCCTCTTCGAGGATCGCGCGGGCACCAAGATTCCCATTTCCGATGCCATGTTCCGGCAGCGGGACGGCACCTTGAAGATTGGCAAACGGGAGCGCGCCCGACTGACACCGCTTTTGGCCGAGACCATCATCGACCCGGACGAGATATGGATCGGGGTGGCATCCAAGAGGGACCCGGTCAATCCTGACCAAGAAGAACTGATTCTGGATCGGCGCTACATCCGTGTCGACAAGGAAACCGGGCTGATCGTGGTCTTTGAGGTCGGTCGCAAGTGGTGGGAAGAAATCACCGCCTATGCGACCACAGATCGAAAGGGCAACCCTGACCTGGGCCTGTTGGACCGCCGCCGGGGCGGAAAGCTGGTCTGGAAAAGAAAATGACGGCCGGGGTGATCCGACCGTCGTTGCGAGGAGCTACCAGGATCACCACCGATCTTCGCGTGCCCGCAGTTCACATATAGCACAGGAGGCTCTGCATTTCTATGGCTGGCATCACCTTTACCGTTGACCTTCAAGACGCGGAGGCAAAGGCTCGCCTCGCCGAACTGGTAGACCGGATGGAACGCCCGATCGGCTTTTACAAGAACGTCGGCAAATATCTGACCGATGTGGCGATTCCCCGGAACTTCGCGAATGAATCGTCACCCTCGGGTCAGCCCTGGGCCCGGCTTCGCCCCACAACGATCCGGGCACGCGAACGGAAGGGGCAGACGCCCCTGACGATCCTGCGCGCATCCGGCCGATTGGCGGCTTCGATTGTCAGCCAGGCGGACGACAACGGCGTACGGGTTGGTTCTCCCGTTCCCCAGGCGGCTGTGATGCAGTTCGGCGCGGCGCAGGGAGCATTCGGGGCTGCGATGGGGAGAACACGCCCGAGCGACAAGCGCCCGAAAAGCCAAGACTACTTCTTCCCAATTCCCTGGGGAAACATTCCCGGCCGCGAGTACCTCGGCCTGTCGCCTGCGGACGAGCTGGAAATCTATGCCATCGCTGAGGAATGGCTGTCTGTGGAGTGACCCCGTGAAAAACGCCCGCTGGGCGCGATCAGCACCTCGGATGCCCGGTTCCCCCGGAAAACCCGTCGAGGCCTGTTAGCCCCCTGTTAGGATCGCTTGGCGCGGGCATTCGGGGGCAAGGCACGGGAACGGGATTGATCGGCGGATGAAACCGCCCCATGATGACCCTGCAAGGCGATGCAACTGGCCGGACGTGATGTCCGGCCGATTTGATTTTCGGGCTGGGGCAGTTTTGGCGAAACCCGCCAGGACAGCCCATGCCCCCTTCGACCCTCTCCGCCCGCATTGAAGTGTTTCGCCCCGGCACGTTCAAGCCGATGTCGGGCGATCCGATCACTTATTCCGCCGCCGACCTGAAAGCGGTCGCGGATGCCTACGATCCGGCCACCGCGCCGGCACCGATCGTCGTGGGGCATCCTGACACCGACGCCCCGGCGTTCGGCTGGGTGGACAAGTTCGAATACGACAGCCAGGCCGAGCGCCTGTTTGCGGATATCCACGAGATCGAGCCAGCCTTTGCCGAACTGGTGAAGGCCGGCCGCTACAAGAAGGTGTCGATGGCCTTCTTCAGCCCCGAGCAGGACCATAACCCGGTCAAGGGCACCTGGTATCCCAAGCATGTCGGTTTCCTCGGTGCCGCCGCACCGGCCGTCAGCGGCCTGAAGAATGCCGCGTTCGCCGGCGCTGCGGGTGCCACCTTCACCGCCGCATTTGGCGCGGCCACCCAATCCGCCTCGATCTTCCGCCGGCTGCGCGACTGGATCATCGACCGCGACGGCCTGGAGGCTGCCGACAAGATCCTGCCCGCCTGGGAAATCGACTGGCTCGACGCTGCCGACGATGCGCAATCGCCCTTCTTCGCGGCCCCGCCCGAACCCACCCTCACCCCCAAGAAAGAGGACCCCGCTGTGACCAAACAGCCTGATCCGGCCTTTGCCGAGCGCGAAGCCGATGTTGCCGCCCGTGAGGCGCGCCTTGCCACCCGTGAGGCGGAGATCGCCCACAACGACCACGTCAGCTTCGCCGAAGCCCTGGTCCAGGAGGGCCGGTTGCTGCCCGTCCTGAAGGACAAGGTGGTCGCGATCTTCGATGCGCTGCCCGGCCATGCCTCGGTCGCCTTCGCCGAAGGTGCCGACAAGATCACCGCGGGTGCCGCATTGCGCGAGGTCTTCCAGGCCTTGCCCGTCGTGGTTCAGTTCGGCGCGACCGATCTGGGCGACGATCCGTCCGGCAAAGGGAAGTCCGCAGCCTTCGCCGCCGATGGCAATCCGGTCGATCCCGCCAGCCTCGCCACCCACAACAAGGCGCTGGCCTATCAGCGTCAGAACCCCGGCACGGCCTACATGGACGCCGTGGCCGCCGTTTCCTGAGGAGCCACCATGCAGTTCTATCTGGACGTACTGAGCGACACCGCGATCTCAACTGGCCTGTGGGACGCCTATGACCTCGTCTCCTACGCGGGTGCAAAGATCACGGCGGCGGATGCGGTCGTGGCCGGTGTGGCCAAGCATCCGAACACCGTGATCGGTGATCCGGGCGCAATCATGCGGATCGGCATGGTCCGGGTGAAAGCGGTCGGCGCGATCACCATCGGTCAAAAGGTTGTTTCTGCGGCGGCTGGCGGCGTTCAGGCGCAAGGGGCGGGCGTCAACCCGTTTGGCCGGGCGCTGAACACGGCTGCGGACGGTGAATTCGTCACCGTCGCCTTCAACACCATCAACTGAGGATCGCCCAATGGCCCCCATGAACACCAGGACCGCTCAGGTCGTCGACGTTATCCTGTCGACCCATGCGCGCGGATATCGCAACGCCGAGAACATCTCGCATCTGCTGTTCCCGCGCGTTACCGTGCCGAACCGTTCGATGCGCCAGCTGAAGTTCGGCAAGGAATCGTTCCGCATGCTGAATACCCGTCGCGCGCCCGGTGCCGACAAGAAGCGTGTTCAGTACGGCTTTGCGTCCGACCCGGTCGGCCTGGTGCAGGATGCCCTCGAAGGTGTGGTGCCGATCGAACATCAGGAAGAGGCGATGTCGGTTCCTGGCATTGATCTTGCGGCCGGTGCGATCAACATGGTGCTGGATGTTGTCGACCTGAACCTTGAGTACGATTGCGCACAGATGGCCCGCAACGCGGCCAACTATGCCGCGTCGAACAAGGTCACTCTGACCACCACCGCCCGCTGGACGCAGTCCGCCTCGACGCCTCGCACCGACATCAAGGCGGCAAAGGAAGTGATCCGGCGCATGACCGGCCGCTATCCGAACACCCTGGTTCTTGGTCCGAACGGGGCAAATGCCCTGTTGGAACACCAGTCGATCAAGGACCAGTTCAAGTACACCAGTGCGGATTCGATCACGCTGGAAATGCTGGCCCGCGCGCTGCAACTGAAGCGCGTCGTGGTGGGTGAGAAGGTCTATCTGCCTGAAACCGCCGCTGACACCGCAGCCGCGACCGATGTCTGGGGCGATGACGCAATCCTCGCCTATGTGCCGGATGGCGCGAACTACCAGGTGCCGTCGTATGGCTACACATATGAGTTGGCGGGCTATCCGCAGGTCAACAAGCCCTACTTTGAAGAGCGCAATGACAGTTGGATCTATCCGGCCAAGGTCGAGCGCAAGCCCTATATCGTCGGCGCCGATGCGGGCTTCCTCTTCACCAATGCGGGTCAGCCGTAATGTCGGAAAAGCTGATCACAGTCATCTTGTCGGCACAGGTCAAGGTCGGCGCCCGCTGGCTGAAAGACGGCGAGGTGGAAGTCACGCCCGAGGAACTGGCCGTTCTTGAGGCTGAAGGCGTGATCGTGGCCTCGCCAGTTCTGAATGCTGATCAGGTCGAGGACTTGACTGGTCGCACCTTCACCGCAGCCGAATGGGAAGCGGCCGTCGCAGCAGAGGCCCAAAAGCTGGCGGGCGCGGGCTTCGACGGCGAACTGGCGAAGATCGAGGCGGCGGCGAGGGAGGTCTATGCGGCGTCTGCGCAGTTGGAGATCGATAGGGCCAAGGCCATTCAGCAGCGTGACGATGCGGTAATCCGTATCGCGGATCTTGAGGCTCAAGTCGCCAGCCTGACCGCGCAGATCGAGGCCATCCAGAAATCCACGGTGGGAGAGGGCACGGCAGAGGTGACGGGCACAGCCCCCGCCGAGGCCGCAGCCGCCAAAGCGACCAAGGCCTCAAAGGCCACGGCGGCGAAGACGGGCACTGTTTAGGTGCCCCTGGTGCGGGGCGGACATTGTGCCGCCCCCGCAACCCACCGCCCTCCGATGGGCGCACCAGGCCAAGCGCAAATCCAGCGCGAAACCAACATCTCCCCCAGGTGGCAACTGGTGCGCCCACCCGAGTGCAGTTTCCAACCCTGTCAGGATTTCCCGATGACCACGCCCGCAAAAACCGCGCACACTCCGAACCGCCTGATGCGCTGGTTCGAATACGCTCACCTTCCTGCGAAATTGCAGGAGATCGTCGCGCCTATCGCCGAACTTGCGTCGCAGATGGATGCCGTCCTGCCCGAAGGCCCGGAAAAGACCGCTGGCCTGCGCAAGCTGCTGGAGTCCAAGGACTGCTTCGTTCGCGCCGACATCGAGGGTCAATCCCAGGCGCGGGTCGGGAGTTGATCCATGACCTATGCCAGCCTCGATGATCTGATCCAGCGTGCCGGTTCTGACGAAATCCGTCAGGTCGCCGACCGCAATCGGGACGGTGTTCCCGATGCAGCCGTCGTCGAGGCGGCGCTGATCCATGCCGACAACACCGTGAACGGCTATGTCCGTGCGCGCTATGCCTTGCCGCTGGCGTCGGTGCCGGATCTGGTGCGCACCTGGTCAGTGTCGATCGCCCGCCATTTCCTGCATCGCAATGGCCCGCCCGAGTATGTGGTGGCCGACTACAAGGATGCGATCACCGCCCTCAAAGACGTGGCTGGCGGCAAGATCGTGCTGCCCGATGCGGGCGGTGCCACCCCTACCGAGGTTTCCGGCACCGTGATGGGTAGCCACCCGGCCGAGGTGTTCACCTCGCAGAAGCTGCGGGGCTGGTGATGCTGCAACTGGTCTTCAACCACCTCTTCAACAGCGGGGCCTTTGTTGCGGTAAAGGTGGCCGAAAACATCGAGGCGATCGGCAGTGATGCTGTTGGCGCGGATGATGGCACGGTGTTTGTTGCGCCCTGGCGTGAACGGGCGCGCCCGCCTCGCGATGCAACCGGCGGGCACCGCCAGCTGATCGAGGTTCAGTTCGTCACCATCATGGTGATCCGCCGCCATGACGATCCCAACGGGGGCGAACGCGCCCGTGCCTTCGATACCTTCAAGGGTCAGGTCCAGACACTGCTTGCCGGATGGCAGCCCGAACCCGGTGGCGATGTTGTGTCGTTGGTCGGCGGCGAGGGTCAGTCCCTGGGCAACGGTGTCAGCATTTACGTCCAGACCTGGCAGATCACCACATTCCTGACAGGGGTTTACCCATGACCGCACCCGATCACCCGCTGCCCAGCCAGGGCGGCAGCTTCATCCGCGAGGCCGACGGCTCGCTGACCCCGGCACCGCAAGCCGAACCCGAGGCCACCCCGAAACCGACCAAGGGCGCGAAGCCCGTGCCGAAGGAGGCGTAAATGTTCTGGCGCAACAAGGCGATCCTCGCAAAGATCGAAACCACCTATGGCACCGACTCCGTGCCAACCGGCGCGGCCAATGCCATTCTGGCCACAGATGTCCAGCTGTCCCCCATGGAAGGACAGGATGTCAGCCGCGAGCTGGACAGCCGCCCCTATATGGGTGGCCAGCCGACCGTCGCGGCCGGCATGTTCGCCAAGCTCAGCTTCAAGTGCGAGTTGAAAGGCTCGGGCACCGCGGGCACGGCGCCCGCCTTTGGCCCGCTGCTGCGCGCCTGTGCCTGCGCCGAGGTGGTCTCAGCTGGCGTTTCGGTCACCTACAACCGCATCTCGACCGCCCATGAAAGCGTGTCGCTGCATTTCAACGTCGACGGCACCCGTCATGTTCTGCTGGGCGCTCGCGGAAACGCGGTTCTGAAAGTTTCGGCGCAGGGCATCCCCTATCTGGAATTCGAGTTCTGGGGCCTGTTCGCTCAGCCGACTGCAGTCGCTCTGCCCACCGTCACTTTGGGCACGCAGCTCTCGCTCGCACCACAAGTGGGCTCCAGCGCCAACACCCCGACCTTCACCGTAGGCGGAGTGACCCTGATCCTGCGGGAGTTCTCACTCGATTTCGGCAACCAGGTGGTGCCGCGCATGCTGATCCGGTCGGAAAGCATCATGATCTCGGACATCGCCGAAACGATCGACATGCGCGTCGAAGCTGTTGCGCTGGCCACCCTGAACCCCTTCAGCCTTGCCGCTGCGGCGACCACGCAGGCCTTGAGTCTCATCCACGGCGTCGGCGCCGGGCGCATCTGCACCCTGTCCGTGCCCACCGGGCAGTTCCAGCGACCCTCCGGCTACCAGAACCAGGACGGCATCGTCGAATGGCCGTTGAAAATGATCCCGGTGCCGACCGCGGGCAACGACCAGCTGACCCTTGCCTTTACCTGATCCCGGAGCATCCACATGAAATTCGTCAAGAACCGCACGTTCCGCACCAAGGTTTCCGTCGAGCTGCCCAGCGAAGATGGTTTCGAGGTCCAGTCCTTCATCGGGGTGTTCAAGGCCCTGTCACAAGACGAACTGGAAGGCCGTCGCGTCGGGACCAACGATGAGATGAAGGCGTTCTATGCCGACGTGCTGATCGGTTGGGATGGCCTGACCGATGATCTGGATGGCAAGGACGAACCCTTCCTGTTCACCCCGGAAAACCGCGATGCCCTGCTGCAGGACGTCTTTGTCATGCGGGGTGTCCACAACGCCTACATCGGCTCGCTGGCGGGTGCGAAGCGGGGAAACTGAGCGAGGCCGGGCGATCCTGGGCGCGGCGCGACACCGCCCAGTACCGTCAGGCCGAACGAGCCGAGGACGAGGCAGACGCCGCGCTGTTCGGTCTGACGATCGAACCGGAACCGGAGGCCGCCGTCGAAATCGGCCTTTGGGAAGACCATCTGCCCGCCTGGGAGGCCTGGTGCGCGGTCTCGGGGCAGTGGCGGACACAGGCGATCTCGGGGCTGGGCGGCGCGGCGATGATCTGGCTGGGGCTGGATTACACCGCCGCCCGCGCGGGCCTTGACCTCGCCGGCATCGAGATGACCCCGGACCTGTGGTCCGAGGTGCGGGCCATCGAGGCCGGAGCGATCGAGGAGTTGAACCGTGAGCGGTGAAATGCGCCTTTCAATGCTGGTGACCGCCAATACGCAGGCGGCGGTTGCGGGCGTGAAGGCCGTAAGCACTGCGACCGATCAGCTGGTGACGACCACCCGGCAGGCCGCCAAAGAGACCGGGGCCGTTGCCCCGGCCGTGCTGGCCATTGGCAAATCCAGCGACAGCGCAGCCTCTTCCATCCTGAAAAGCGTGAACGCGACAGAGGCGCTGGATGCAGCGGTGAAGGCGTTGCTTCCGTCGATTCAACGACTGCAACAGCCCATGACGGCAATGGGCACCTTTGCCGCGCTTGGTGACAGCCAGAAGGGCCTGAGCGAGATCGCCGCAGACCTGCGATTGGCTACAGAGGAAGCACAGCTTTATCAATCTGCGCTGGACCAGGTTCGCGCGCGATATGACCCGCTTTTCGCAGCCTCGAAGCGCTACGAGATGGAATTACGCGATATCGCCGAGGCCGAGAAGGCTGGCGCGATCTCTGCCGGGGTGGCGGTACAGGCACGAGAACGGGCTGCGCAGATCGTTGCCCCGCTGCGGCAGATCGGCCAGGCAGCGCAAACCTCGGGCCACTATGTCTCCCAACTAGGTTTCCAGTTCAACGACATCGCCATGATGATGGCGGCAGGCCAGAACCCGCTGATGCTGATGATGCAGCAAGGCACGCAGGTCACGCAGGTTTTCGATCAGATGCGCAAGGACGGCCAGAGCGTTGGCGCATCGATCCGTTCGTCGCTGCTTAGCATGGTCAGTCCCATGAATGTGGTCACCATGGGGGCCATCGCGCTGGGGGCCTATGCTGTCCAGGCGCTATTCTCGACAGGCGATGCTGCAGATCATGCCCGAGAAGCTGTCGACGATCTGGCAAAAACCACTGACGGGTTCAAGCGGGCAGCGGATGCCGCACTCAAGCCAACTAAAGATCTGAAAGAGGCTTTTGGCGAAACTGCTGCGGAAGCCCGCAAGCTGCTGGCCGAAATTGCACAGGTTGAGGGTTGGAAGGCCAGCCAGAAGGCTGCGGCGGCAGGAGATGCAATCCGTAAGGACATCGGCCTGAATCTGTTCGTTGACGACATGGCGAACCAGAAATCGCTGATCGACAAGTTCGGCTTGAACACCTGGGAGCAGAGCGCCTGGGACACAGTTCGGGGCATGCAAGAGGCGTTCCGGTCGTTCGATGCCACAGCCTCGATCGAAGACCCCCTTCGCCGTGTGCAGGAGCAATATAAGGCCATCAATGATCTGCGTGATCGCTGGGCAGTGGCCTCCGACGCCGATGGCAATCGCAGCGCGGAAGAGCAGCGCATCCTGACGCTCCTGAGTGAGCAGGTTCTGGAGATCATGAAGCAGAAGGCGCAACAGGAGGAACTGCTCAAGCTCGTCTCTGCCCGCGCCATTGAAGATGCCCGCGCGAAAGGCAACGAAAGTGCCCGCATGGGTGGTCCGCTTGCAACCGACACGTCACGGCAAAGTGGCGATGGCAAAGCTGATAAGGGTCGCCAGACAGCAAATGACCTGATCGCCGCAGCCCGTCAGGAAAACGAGCTCGCCCGCCTGAAGCTGGTCTATGGGGAGCAAAGCGTCCAGGTTCGGCAAGCCGAGGCGACGGCAGCCCGTGCTGCGGTGGAAGCCAAGATCACCGAACTTCAGATCGACCGGCAGGGGGCCCAAGCGCAGGACATGCGCGCTGCTGCCGCCGACAAGCTCAAATTGGCGGAAGACCAACGCATTGCCAACCAAAGCAAGGCCTCTGCCGAAATCGTGGCCCAATATCAGGCCGAGGCGCAGATCGCGCAGCTGACGGCGCAATATGGCGCGAACAGCCTTGAGGTTGCCTATGCCCGCTCGGCTGCCGAACGGGATGTCGTCGCGGCCCAGATCGAGGCGCAGGGCTATACCGGCCAGCAGGCCGCTGACCTTCTTGCTGCATGGGATGCGGCGCGGGGCATAGCCGGCGTCAACATGGCGGCAGGAATCAGCGCTGCAGGAGATGCCGCGCGGGTGTTGGCCGCGCAGCTGGGCGTGTCGCTGGCTGTGGCGCTTCAGCTCGCCAACTTCGATCCAAGTGGCGGTGCGGGCAAGCCGGGCATGGGCGGGGCCTCGCGGCTGGGCTTTGGCGCAGGCAGCGGTGGCCTTGGTTTCGGTTCGGGCACCTCGCTGGGCTATGGCGATCTCAACGACTCTGCCTCGTTCAAATCGGCCGACATCCCGAAGATCACCGCCCCCAAAGGCGGTGGCGGCGGTGGGGCCAAGAAGGAAACAAACGAGGTCAAGCAGCTGATCGAGCAGCTTGAACGCGAAAACGCCGTCCTGAAGATCCTCGATCCTGTCCAGCGAGAGATCGAGCAGAATCACAAGGCGCTGGCGAAGGCGACCGTGACGGAGAAGGCCAGCGTCGCGGATCTGATCGCCGAGCGCCAACGCCTGGAGGCGATCCGCGATGCGCTGGATGAGATCGGCCGCACCGGCAAGGATGCCTTTGTCGGCCTGATCACCGGGGCCAGCACCTTCAAGGAGGCCCTGGCACAGGTTCTGTCGAAACTGGCCGAGATGGCCGCCAGCTCGGCATGGGACATGCTTTGGGGGGGATCGAGCGGCGGCGGCTTGGGCAGTCTCTTGGGCGGGCTGTTTTCGGGGGGCGTCGGAACCCTTTTTGAGCCAAAGGCCGACGGCGGTTTGATCGGCGGTGCCGGTGGCCCACGCGAGGACAACCACTTGATCAGGGCATCGACCGGCGAGTTCATCGTCAATGCCTCGGCGACAAAGTCAGCTCTTCCCCTTCTGCATGCGATCAATGCCGGCGTGCCCATGGACCGCCTGGTTGATCTGATCGGCGGCCGTCGCCCGCGCTTTGCCGATGGAGGTATGGTTGGTGATGTGGGCAGCGCAGCGCCCAGCGGCTGGCGAGCGGGCCGTTCCAGCGCCCTTGGCGGCGGGGTTGGTGCCAGCGGCGCGCAGCCAATGGCGCTTGATGTCAGGATGTATGTCGATCGTGACGGCAACTGGCAGGCGGCTGTCGAGGGCATTGCCGGCAAGGTGGCGGTCAAGACCACCAAGGCCGGACTGGAGCAGTTTTCGCGCCACGGCATGAACTCTGCCGTCCGCAAGGCGCAAGCCGAACCGAGGAGGGTCTGATGGCCGTCCTCACCTTCCCCCTGACCCTGCCGCAGTTCTGGCACCTCCTGCCCGCAGGAAAGGCCACGCTGGATATGGGCGAGGCACTGGACGTCGCCCAGACCAGTGGCGGCGAAGTGCTGACGGCTGATCTCGGCACATCGCTTTGGTCAGGCTCGATCGATCTGGGCAAGATGACCAACGACGAGGCGGCGTCGATCCGTCCGTTGATCAATGTGCTGCGCCGCGCTGGCACCTCGTTTTTGGTCTCGGATTATGCCCGCGCCTATCCGCGCCTCGACCCACAAGGGCTGTTTCTCGGCGCTGCCGTCCCGACCATTCTGGCCATTGGCGGCTCTTATCGCGAGATGTCGCTGCAAGGTCTGCCCGGCGGCTATCCGATCAGCCGGGGCGATCTGCTGTCATTCACCTACGGCACCAACCCCGTCCGCTATGCACTGCACGAGGTTGTCAGCCCGATCGTGGCCAATGGCGCGGGCCAGACCGGCCTCGTCGAGGTCTCGCCGCCGATCCGGCCCG
>APMI01011325.1_pt1 | contig 15552 bp, 10 predicted proteins | sample 667938 | NCBI WGS metagenome assembly APMI01 (sample SAMN01084076, study PRJNA167559) | wastewater metagenome | biome: Wastewater | place: Denmark: Ejby Moelle, Odense | collected 2011-11-28 | reverse complement strand
ATAATATACTAATACAGATATAGCATGGCACTCTCTCCCATCATCACTCGTATTCGAAATAATTCTTGGTTCTGCTTTGTAATGATAGTGCAGCTTTGCATATTGCCATCTTACTGTCAAATCACATAATGTTCAACCTATGTATAAAATTTGCTGAATGATCTGCTGCACTTTAAGATTACGTCTATTCCTCTGCCTTCGTTGATGTACTCGGGTATCACTGCCAACAATGCCGGGCAGCTTAGTTAGTGTCAACTCTCTAATTATTCGTACTATTTGACATTTCTAAAAAATACTACCACGATGACATAATCATACTACGGCTTATGCATGCCAAAACAGTGCACTGCCGATGATATCTAAATAGCCTTATAATTTTTAAGAGCTAAAGTATACGACATGGACGGACTCACCATCTCAAACGAATTATTATCTATGGTAGCTGCGATTATAGTTGGTGTATGGATTTCTGCTGTTTTGTTATGCTCACTATGGACTTATTTTAGACGACATCGTATTAATTAGTATCTTAATGGAGAGAAAAATGATTCAGTGACTATGACATAGACTTCTAATGCAGATCATCCAGTCACATAAACTTACTCATAACCCTCAAGCAGCCACGATTACAGCTAATTTTTACTGGTATATTTCCAAGGATACAAGAAAATATTCACACAACCATCAAAACCCTCACCATTTTCATCTATACTATTTTTAGCAGTTGTGAGTTTCGCATTTAGTATATAATTCTCATATAGGCAGAACATATCGCAGAATATTACAGAAATTTATGGGACTTTGAGTGCACCTTTTGGAGTGTTTGTCTGCAATGTTGAGATCTGTCTGCACACCATTATTTTTATATTGGGTTATAAAATGGCTGATAAATTGGATAAAATACGCAGAGTTACTAAAATTGGCAGAATTTATTTCAATTAAATTGCACTAAAATGGTTGAATTTAATCTTAATGAGTCTGCTAGTCTATGCATTTAGTTCTTATATGATTCGACCACCGCTTTCAAAAATATGGAAAGATAACAATGCCAAGGACTGTGGTAATTATATCTGGCAGACATGGTTTTCATTACGAAATTTACAACTAGACTGCAAAATATGTTTACCATGGTTCACATTGATGTAAGCAGATCTACTTCTAACACTTCTTTCGTTGCCTTTGGTACTTATCTTTCGTACAACTAAGAAATTAGGATATTTCCTATACTTAATTCTAATCGGAGTCTCTATTTTTATATCGTATTCTATATTAAAGAATGAAGTGATTGTGTTCTAGCCCTACAAGTTGATGAACGGACAGAAATAATTTTGGATTGACTACCAGGGCAATGCATTTGTGCGCATGGCTGCTTATTTTACTGGATTTTTCCTTGGATTATATATCACATAAGCTAAAGATAACACAAAGTAATAAACTGTATAGACTAAGATTGCTAATAAATTGAATAAATTGAATATATTAAAATGGATGCTGTGTATAGTTGGACTATCTCTGATGGCATATTGTTATATTATGATATACCCATATCTTTCACCTTAAAATATACAAAAGCAGCCGTTTAATTATATTGTGTTATGTCCACTAGCCTTCGTTGTGAGTTTATCCTTATTCACTTTGCCTAGTATACTGCCACCCTGTCAACCACCGTGCCGATTATCAAGATTCCTCACTTTAGTTCTGTGCCACCCATATTGGACCCACTTACACAACATATCAATCACAGCGTACTACATAAGCCCTATGATAATCGCATACAGCACATACAATAGCCAGAACAGTATATAATATTCTATTATTACAGTGGGGTTGTACTTATTGGGCGATCTGTTCATATGCTACTTTATCTGCATTTTGGTCACCGCCTGCTTCGAAAATATGCTCAGAAATGTTGTATAAGCTACCAAAAATGGAATACTCGGCAAATAAATGCGATATGGCGATATACTAGTCTAATATCTATGATCAGCCTAAAGATAATGAGTTTACTATTGAGATAACAAAAACTAATCAAGTGCTTCATAATATTTATTTTGTATATTTTTAGTATTACTACTTTAATATCATATATCACTGTTACTATTATTATAAATTGAGGGAGTTAATAATAAAATTTGAAGCATAAATGCTCAAATAAGACATGTAAAGGCTAAAAAAATAACTGCCTAAGTACCGGAGAAGCCGTGCCTTTGAATCCTAATTCTCTGATATACTGGTGCTTAATCCAGTATCATCCCCTTTGTCATCCTTATCCCCTACTCAGCAATACACAAACATTTGCTAGGCATTTACTGTAAAATTTCCGCTACTATCATACCTAAAATAATCGAAACTGCAGGATTACTCATACGTGAGCATGATACACAATGCATCAAAGCGAGCCAGTCTATCCAATCATAATCACACACTGACTCTCACATAAAATAATATTAATAATCATAGTAAGACTTAGCTATAGTCCTCATGCAAGGAGTAACCAGATTAGTAAGAAATTATCAACAGGGATGATTAGCAACTGTGGAGAAAACATAGGGATAATGTTGGTAATCTACCTATACTATAGAACTAACAGGAAATTATCAGAGTTATTGCCTGTTTCAAACAAATGGAACAGTAAAATAATCAAAAAATGACCAACGAAATCAATAAAACACGCAAATTACAAAGACTATACAAGGGATATTAAAATAATTGTAACATTTCTGAGAATAACATCTACGATAGACTCCATGAAATATATCTACAAAAAGGAGGGCAAAAGGACTACGAGTAATTTAAAGACAAGATACAATCTGATGTGCTCTATTTAGTTACTAAAGAGAATAAAAAGAAGCACTGATTTTATATATTATAATATTTATTTATAATATTTAATGTTTTATATAAATACTTTTAACGCATTGAATCTTATAACTCGGCACTGGCATTAAAAATATATATTTTCATAGTGTTAAACCTACATTTGGTACTGATCCAGAGAGCTGAAGTCACCCTTTCGCTTTTTTCTATAGATCACCAGATCACAGCTGAATATATTTACATGATGATATTCGTTAGCTTCAAAGGATGGTAATTGTTTAAAGTCGGAGCCCAATTTGAAGATGGAGCCTGAAAACACTTGGATGGAGTGTCAAAATTGGAGTTGATTGATATCAGTTGATAATGATGATATAAACTTGCATATTTGAAAAAAAATCATATAATAAAGTAAAAGAATTGTATGTGATAATTGATGTTGTAGAGATAATCATGGGTTGTTCCAGTGATAACCGAGATCATAGCAACCCTGGCATCTTACAATCCTATGTTTGTCAATAAAGCTCCGCAGTAGTTAGGATAATTACTGCCTTCCTCGAGATGCCCACGATACTTATGAACGTAGGTATTGATGACACCTCTAGTGAACGGACAACCGTTTGGATTTGGCATTCCTTGATAATGATTATATCTAATGTGTTGTCAAAGTCGTATATATACTGTTGAAATACTTTTAAGTCATCGAATCTATCACACAGCACTGAGATTAAAGTAAATACTGACTGAGTCTATAGTACCTAGACGTCAAATAATTTTCAGTATGATAAACTAAAAACATTTATAACGTCAGCACTCACATTATCGCCGTATGTGAATTTTAGTACTTTTATTGAATTGAATGTTATAATACACTGACATTAATAATAAATAGTAAAATTGAGTCCATAGTACTTGAATGCAAAATAATTTTCGGTATGACAAACTGAACATGCTCATTCATTTACAGCATCAGCGCTCACATTACCGCCGTATAATATAAGCTAAAAAATGCATATAGTTCCATGATGAATAGCTGGCAAGTAACCCCAAGCAATCGCACTCAACTCGCATAAAGACCCAGCTTTAACCTCGCCCTCAACACCACCCATCGCAATATGAAACTGGTTCAATTGTTAGATCGAAACAGGTGTACAAGCGAAGTGCGAATAAGTACAACCAACAAAAATAGCGATAACGGAAATAAAATAACTTAAAATTGGTTAATAAGATAGGCGAGATCAATAAACAAAGCGGAATACTCTAAGCCATGTATAATTAAGCACAAAATTATGTTAAAAATGAGAATAGTAACAGAAATTTAGCCAGTAATGCTAGTTCTAAAAAAATTTAAGAGCATAGAATTATGGACGAAAATGCTAAGTTTGCGCAAAGATTAGCTGGAGTCAAACCAGCAGTTGGTACTGTTTCATAATGGAAAACGCATTATAAAAATTTTAGAAATACAGAAAAAAGAATACAAAAGAACAATTCTTATGATCCTGAATTGCATTTACGAAAGACAATCTCATCATTGACAGGGACAAACTCAGATATATTTTTCAACTCATCAAAGAGAAGAAAAACAAGCATATCTTAATCTTCTCAGAAAAGTATCCGCCATACTAACGAATATGACAGCTCATAATACAGTTTGATAAAAACCCTGGAAGAAAAGCTAACAATGCCAAAGAAACCGCAAAGACAATAGAAGCGTACACTAAAACAGCGCGTACAGACTTAAAATTAGCATAGACATCAAATAAAATTGAAGAGAGAAACTAAATATTTATCATCACATCTCAACAACAGTGCATAAGGTGAATAATTTAAATAGCAAGTTAACATTATTATGGGAAAGTAAGATGGTGACAGATAAAAAATATAATAAAATTAGAGGAATAAATTTGCTATTGATTTAGGAATGGGGAGAAATAGGAAAAATTATAAAAGTTTGTCAAGTCATAAAGCACCATTGTTAGTGTTATGATAATAATATTTATTAATATTATTTAGAATACTTTTATATTCTCTATATTTTTATATGTGTGCAGATAATGCGCTCATTTGAGTCGATGTTAGTAAGAATTATAAAAATGGATAATTTAAACAAAAGTCCATAGCGAGCATAGCGCACATGCACAACACCCGAACGCATGCGCATGGTCTAATCCATAAAGAAAAGTATACACCGCAGTATAGACAAAATAGATCCGTCCGATTATAAAAATATTCTAAAAGGCGAGTACATTTTTCTGCATCTATGCCACAAAGGATAAGTTATAAACTCAGAATACCAGAAAGTGGCACTTTTCATGGGTGCAGTCATGATGAAGAAAGCAACATAAAAAATAACAGCAGTAGTCACAAACGAGAGACATAATAAGACTGTTAAGAAATTGGCGGCAATGGGCAAACCTGTACTCAGTGTGCTTTGGCTATAAGCTTGCTTTCAGGAAAAGAGAAAAGTTCCATATGAAGATTTTCCACTACAGAGTGATAAAAAATAGTAAGCTAATGAATAGTAAAAGTAAGAGTAAAATTTGTCAAATTATGATGCGCTTGCCAATATTTACTAGTCTCATTTAGAAGTATTAATAGCAAATTTCCATAAGAATCATCCATCTAAATTGATAAGATATTTAGATAAACGTTAGAAGATGGATAAAAACAAAGTAATAATTATTGCCCCTCATTAAATAGACATAGGCGTTTATCAACAACATCAACCTCAAGCCAGACGCAAATCCCAAAATCTAGCATAAGGCAAGGCAATCAGGAAAAAAGTATAAAAGAAGAAAACATCATAAATAAAATCAGAAGGGTTGTAAAAATAGAAAAAATAAAGTCTCAAAGTCAAAAGTGTAACCTTCGAGAAAATATTAGACATAGACTAGGACTAATTAGATAATATAATTAAAGAGGACTAGAATTTACAAAGTAATGCCAACACAAATTTGAGTAAGAATTAGTAAAACAGTAAACAATCAAATGGTAGACTTAATAGAAATGTTTATTAAAAATATTTAAAGGATTTCAATAAATATGAACAAAAAATAAAATAATATGATGAGGGAGCACATTTAAAAATATAAGAGAATGAAACTCCATGTTTTAATTTCAATGGCGACATCGACAAGAAAAATTATCATTGTTAAGATAATGATATGTATAATAAATAGGAAGGCGTAGAAAGATTGTAAACACCAATGAAAAGTTCATGGTAAGATACTGATGAAGTATTTAAGACTTGTTCGCTGAAGAAACTTAACAGAAACATTATAAAGTTATGTATTATAAATCCGATTATTTCTTAGAAAATTTAAAAAATTAATAAAATGAGATAACAGTAAGATTTACCGCAGTTGTAAGTATCGGGCAATTAAAGCAAAGACCAAATATTTATTATAAGTAAATAAAGCAAAATATAAGCAATATTGGCGATGCTATCAAAACCAAGACAAATATTATCATAATCTTTTCTGATAAATTTATAAAAGTCTCCGCTTACTCAAATATCGCCTGAGTTTCTTCGTCAATTCCAAATAAATTGTGTACTAAACATAGGTCAAATTCAAGGCAAAAATATAGTACTATTAGACTCAGTTATGGGCGTAAGTTCGTTATCTAAAATAATTAAATAGTGCAATGCTTGTGTTGTCTCCATGGCTGATTATTTATTCGGAGGAAACAAGGTCGATATTATTGTGACTAATAAGAAGAAAATGTATATGAAGAGTTAAAGTTAAAGGTATACGATCATGACGGAAGCTGCCTTTATTGATATGCTCATCAGTTTTTGAAGATATACCGATATCTTCTAAGCTCATGACTCTTTTTTACTTTATTTTAATAAGTACACCATACACTGCATGATAATAATTTAAATCAAGTAACGTAACTTTTATTTGTTATCAATTTAAATAAATCATAAATATGAATATTATATGATTAATTATTTGCCAACCTATATCAAAATTGTTTAATTTATAACAATCAACATAATGATAAACTAAATAATAATTCATATTATTGGCCTATAGGTTAATTACTTTCACAAACTGAACATATTAGCATATTTTAATTTTAATATTTAATTTTTGCTGGCGTTGATCATCATTGTTGATGGTGTGGGTTTGCAATTTTATTTATTTATGTCCCTTTCAAAACTATAATTTTGTTCATGTTATACAGTCAGTAATTCAATGATCAAAGGTATATAATCGAATATAAGATTTCGATGGAATTCGGACACAAATATTCGACAATTTTATAACCGGTTTTCATTTTTGGTTCTTCGTTGAAAATTGATGACTCTCAGCTCAGCTCAGTAACGGAATTATTGATGATGATCTCCTTTTAAAGAAAGGTGGGAAATTTTAAACATTTTATTTTAATAATTATCATATACAAATGAACTTGCAAGATGAAGGGCGTGATAAAGAAAGAATGTCTCTCTCGGTACAAAAGCTACAGGAGTAAGCTTTAAAGAGAGCCAGGAATTTAAGAAGAAGACCGGAATCCTCTTATAGGAAACAGCAGCAGTATGACAGCAAAAATAAATCTCATTAAAAGATCATGATGGTGACTCCCGAGAAGAAATACTCAATATAAAAGGTTCATGAGAAAAACTAAATTGAATTTTTAAGTAATATGGTGCACTCGAAGTAAATGACTCGCAAAATGTGCGCCAAGATAAAGCTATAAAAGTTCTCATTCCAGCATGTAATTGGCTGTGGGATGTTTGGTAAAGTGTGGAAAGCCTAAGAACGTACTTCACATCGACTCTATGCTATAAAATAAGTTTCTAAGCCTCTGTAACTTTTTTGTAACATAGAATAGTAACTAAAAAAGGACTTGCAACTGTAATGAACGAACGCCATTTAATCACAAAGTTACATCATCACTTAATTCCGAATTTGATCTCGTCATTCCAAACTGAGCTAAACCTGTATTTAGTCTTGCCCCTCATGGAAAAAGGCGATCTTCGCTATCACATAGCAAAATTTCGTTAATTTTAATAAAGAGAAGTACGTTTTTTTATTGCGTGTATTGTCTCTGTACTCGAGTACCTACGCAAGAATGAAATCGTACATAGAGACATAAAACCTTAAAATTTGTTACTTGACCAATCAGGTAATACCAATGTTTATATAGGTTATTTGCATTTAACTGATTTTGGAATCGCACAGAAGGAAGCCTAGTGTGCAGCCGGCAACTGTTGTGGGACTCCTGCGTATATGGCACCTGAAGCTATATTTTAGAAGTAACACAGTTTTGCTGTTGATTATTATGCTTTAGGAGTTCTACTTCATTAAATGATGACTGGCTAGAGGCCATACTTAAGCTCAAATAGATAGTAATTAAAAATACTAATGTCAAAGCACTCCGCACATATAAAAAAAGACGTAATTCCATAGGGTTGGTCAATTGAATCAGCAGACTTTGCAAATAAACTACTTCACCGCAATCCACATAACAGATTAGGATCGAACAATATCAATTAGATAAAAAATCACCCTTGGCTGAAAGGCTTCCCCTGGTAAAAATTATAAAAACGATAATTAATATCTCCGTACTGTGAGCCTTTCAACCATTGGGAGGTTGACTTCAAATAAGCACTCTGCATGAAAAATAAAGAATAGCTTAAAATAGCAGAGCAATCCTTGACAAAAGGTGATCTTCAAGAGCTATTTTATCAGTTCACTTTCGATGGATTTTAGAAAAGCGTGGAGTACACAACAAAGCCCTCGTTCTAACTTAAACTATGATTATTTTTCGTCGTACTTTCTGCAAACAATCAATTTTTACCATATTAAAATAAAAACAATATGTAGTAAATATCTAATCAATCTGATAGGCCTGATTCAAGGAAAGCACTTCTTGATAATTTTCTGCCCACTGGTCAGTTAAGTGGATAAAATAATAAAATTAAGCCCTAATTTCTTGCCTAATAGCCGCCAGCACCCTATTTCAGGGTAGGTGATTCCTCCGACAATATAGATATAAACATTGTCTCCAGATCGTATTTTTTTGAAACTTCCCTTCATCGTGCTAGTGTTACTCAACAGATTAATAGCATCAGCATTCAGATTATTGGTTAGGAACATCTCAGTGAAGCGAACCAACAATGCGGAATATATTGTATGAATATACGTATATGAGCGGGGTTGATCAGGGATCAAATCGTATTTTTAACATATTTATTTCCATTTTAGTGGTTGCTTGCTGTTACGAAGGATGCCTCGGTTGACTAAATTGTGCACTGTCAGTAAATGCGATGGGTTGTAGCAGCTCAATATGTTCTGGTATATTTTCTTCTCATATTTGGCGAAGTAGTTGCTGTATAAAGACACCTGACTGCTCAAAATTTCTAATTTCAGTACCTGCTGGATAGGGTAGAATACACTTAGGTATTCTGTGTTCTCTGCTCTCTCACAAGTCTGTAACACTTCAGCCTCCATAGTGGCTGTATTGAAGAACTGACACTCATTTATGTGCGTGAGTAGAAAAGCCGCTAGACTCTTATGATACTGTAAAATAAGCAGTTCAGGCATTAATTTCTTCTGGATATAATTAATATCCTAAATATTTGTAACCTTCTCTCGTTTTTACTTAATTGTTGCTGTTAATTACTCACTATATTTCTTAAGATACTCAGGCACTTCCTTGATATACATGTTGGCTATAAATTAGTAGTGATTATCGTTGGGATTGTACAACCAAAAGGTTTATAGAGTCTTATCACTGTGCATAACCGAACCAGGTACTTACACTTTGTTGAACTTAATACCAAAAAATAAGTCAATTAGTCCCTAGTATGAGAAAGGTGTGATCATGGGAGTGATGTAGTCAATATCTCTGTCCATCATTATCAAATAAGACTACTCCCCTGCATCAGTAATTTCAGGGATTTATTCCATTAACTATTATACTTTGTTTAACAGCTTAGTTGAGGCTGATCCCAATGCAAAAGTGTTCGCTATTTTGCCTGTTATTTTTGATAATTTTAGCAAAGACTCCAGCACACAGTTTTATTCTTACAAAGGATCTAAGAAAGATGGGATTTATAATGAGAAAAGGTCATCATTAATAGGAATCAGATCAAAGGTAAAATTCTTAACTTTTACTTTATCCTTTATTTGCTTGAGCTATAGTTCCTCCATACAGAGGTAGTTGATCATGGGCACAAAATACATATAATAATTCTTTTTTACATTATTGACTTAGTTCTTAAGTATCATGGAGGCAATAACATCGATCATTTTAGGCACCGGATACAGAAAACAAATGATATTAGTAGCTTTGCTGACATCAATAGCTTCATGCAAGTACTCCAGCTCAATAATTTAAGTCTGTGGCCCTTAGGTTTGGAATTTAAAATCATAGATGAAATTAACAATCTGTAACAAATTCGGGTCTATGTACAGGCATCGTGTCAGAGGAATTTGATCAAATTCGTTAGATATTTTTAGTTTCAGGATTTGTTTTAGAGTCTGGGAGGTAAAGGGGGTTGGCTTTGACTATATCATATACGTACTTATTATTATTAAGTGACTGTTCATATCCATATCACAAATAACATATAGCAAAAAACAGCTAATTGAAGGCATCATAAAAATAACTTATGATTAGAAGAAGTCTAACAAAAATCTCGATAATTAGGTTATTTTTACAATTTCAAAAAATTGATTTAAGAGTAGATTATATTACTTATTGCTTAATTAGTATTTCTGATATTTAATTTGTTATAATTTATACGTGTAGAATGACCAAGATAATTTTGATCATCCTTGTCTTTATTCTTGTGACTTATCAACAAAGCTTTACACATAAAGAACTCGAAATGGAAATATAATAGTTCAAATAACCTTCTAATGAAAAAAGTATATTGTATTAAGCTAGTCGAGAAAGAATATTTGAAACTGAATTATAGGATTAAAGTCATTTTTTAAAATCGGAGCAATCAAACTTAAAGATTTTCAAGAAGGCAACGAACATTTGTCAAATATTCGATTGTAAAATTATATTAATTTTTAGAATTGCTCAGATTAGCCCTTGAAACTAAAGTATAAAAGATTTAATAACAAATATCTTTCAGAATGCAAGGTTAAAAATACAAAAAGATCAAGATCCAGTAACTTGAAGCTAGACCTCAACCTAAAGTTGACGAATGCTCTAGAAAATCCTTGCTGGTGCATCTCGCCAAAGATGAAGGTTACCTGAATGAATAAATTTTATGTTACATTGATACAGGATTGAACAAATAAAGATTATTAAAATCTGTGAGTCCATTTAACAGTTTTGACAACAATTTCTTCTTCAATGCCTTCTATCACGCTTATATGCATCATGGTGATGTAGTTTTAGTTCCTGATTAAATTTGGATTATGATTACATCCTTTGTTTCCAAGTATATCGATGACAATGCGGAAAAACTAAGAAGGAAACTAGTCAAACATTAAGGAGTTAAAACTTTGGTTGTTCGGGAGTAAGCTCAAAATTAATAAGAAGCTGTACAAATGGAAAAACAATGGGATGTATTCTTTGAAAGAATTATACAATAAATTAAGAAAGAGACTGTGCATGGTGCAGTCGATAATTTCATATGTGATTTTACAACAACAACTAACACTTACAAGGTTATTTCTTCTGCAGTTATAATGAACTCATTGAAGAAATTTTTCAAGTATGAGCGTGATATTGGGATATTATGTGGAGTAAATAATGTGTACATGGCAGGGACGAGAGAAGACTGGAGCAAAATGATTCCAAAATTGGAGAATCTTAACCAGTACGATGTAAATGGCGAACTCAAATAATATATTGAATACATAAAAGCAATTCTTACAAATTTACTGGATACTTACGATGAGAAACCAAATGTCAAATGGTGGAACTCGATGATGACAACCGAATAGAAATATGATAGCTATTATGGAGTAAAGGAATTAGTTGTTTAAGGATGGATTCTTCACTTCTTTGGTATATATTACAAATAAAAATTTGATGGTTTCCCACATCTTGGCATTGAAGTGCCTATTGTATTGAAAAATTAAGGCACCATGAAGGAGAAGACTTTAGCTTTAGTTGCTGATTGGGTCTCGGTTTCGAAGCTCAATTAAAAAGCCTATAAGCCAGACATGGGATTGATGATTATTCAAAAAGACGAAAAACCTTTAAAGCTATGATAATCTCTCAATTAAGATTCAATTAATTCATTGAAAAAATAAAATATGATTAATATGTATTAATAATTTAACGAATCATATATATTGCAGTTATTGACTATCATTTTTCATAGTTTGGAAAGAACTTCGATAGCAGTCATTCTGACTTCAAAGTCAGTATCGTTAGCAAGTCCAGTAATTTATTTTTTGATTGCATCTCTAATTGATCCCTTATCATATTTTATAGCAATATCTCTTAATGCTTTTATAGCCACCTCTCTTATGTTAGGCACTTGTGCAGTTGTTGTCTTAAAGATATGACTTAGACATTTTTCAACATACTTCTCTCCTAAATGGCACAAAGCTATTTATTTTAATGAGTAAATTGCTGCAATTTTGAAATGGTAACTGGTCTCCTTGTTGAGGACTTACTCAAGCTTAGGTATGAATGAGTTTAACCATTGCTCACCGAATACTTTGGCGAAATTAGGAACAGCCTTTATTCCCACATTTCTCACTCCTGAAGCTCTGTCGCTTAGGAAAGTCAAGTATAGTGGCTATATGTGTTTGACAAAGAAATCATAATTCTAAATTAAGGATTGTAAATACCTTTAGGTTGACTGCAAGTTTGCAAAGGTTGTCCATTTGCTGCAATCTTACTCTCCATTTGTGGTCTTCAGAGCAGGCCTTGAAGCTGGGGAACAATGCAGAAATAGTTTCAGGACCAAGAACTTCGACAAATTTAGCAGCTGCATCAATTCCTCTACATTAATTAAATATTATACCCTTTACGGACTTCTTGATTTTAATCCTTCATTAAATCCTTAATGAGAGGCTGAATGTTTTGATAGGCCTGATCTTTAGAAACCGAAGGAATCATACTTTTGATAACTGCACTTGTGTTAGCTCGAACAATAGTCAATGAGTCTTTGCCGAGAGCAATAATTTGTTGAACGAGTCCTGAAACTTTATCCATAGAAACAATTTCTACAAAAGAACCCAATGACTTGACTGCTTCAATTTTGACATCTACTTCAGGATCTTTTAACAAATTGCCATAAGTCTGAATGAGACTCACATCGGCAATTTACTTACCGAAACTTCTTGTAATTTCAGTAAAATTCTTTGACAAACACAATCTCACTCTCCAAGACTTATCCTCAGCAGCCTGGATGATGAGTGGCATAATGTAAGTCTTATTCTAATCTCGAGACAAATATTTAGCAACTTCCTTAAAAGAATCAGTGGCAAGCACTCGAATTTGGTCTTGCTCATCAGTAGACCTATTCTTCAAAATAGAAATAAGATCCTGCAGCAAGTACTCTTTTTCATACACTTTACACATATGTGGAATCTTAGTGGCTGTTACCCTCTGCAATAAAAGCATTTCTTCGTTGGAAATATCAGTAAATTTTCTAAATCATCAAGACGAATACTGGCGAAGCTTTTACTTGTTTGGACCAGCACGCGGATACACTGTGCAGATCAGGTGAGTGGCTGAAACACGACAGGTAAAGTTAGTTTCATTTGATGCAAGTCTTATGATCTAGGCTATAAAATTGTAATACCATAGGAATTATGAAATTGTGGATTTCGTTATCTGTGTACTTCTCGATTAATTTAGAGACAGACTTAACGGCTCTATCTCTTATGACAGTCTCGTCATGCGCACATAATATTTCGAGAATGGGTAGTACGATTGTGTGTTGAGATCCCAGTGCAGGACCAACATTGACAAGTTCTTCAGTGATAGCAAACACTACTTCGTCGTCTTATTTTTTAATCAAGCCTACACGATAAAAATGCAAAATACTTTCAAGATAGGGCAACAATGTGTTCTTAATAACTTCAGGTGTGATCAAAGACAGCACAATAGGAATTTTATGTATGTTATTGATTTTTGATGCGTTGTCATCGGTGTCCATTTCCTCCTTGAACAGTTCAATCGGGTTCACGTTCTCCATTGTCATAGTTAGAGTCTCTGTTACAATCGAATATAATGTTGTGTTGGATTGCTTGTTTAATTTATGTAGATTTGAATCTGTTATATTAATGGGTGATCAATCTAATGGCTGATTTTAATCTATTTTTATTTTTTATGTACTAGACAACTCATCTTCAATTAAGCAATAAAGGATAGGCTTAAATACTAGCGAAGTGTCATGAATATAGCTTCTCTTTGAATTAGATAGTAGCAATAAAATAATAAGGTATAAAATTAGAAGAAATTAGCTTATTTATATGAAGTCAGTGGCCGTCTTCTACGACCCTCAGGAAGGCAATTATTTCAAAATTGATAAATAAACAGGCGAGACTAAAAAAGCACATCGAAATGGCTCTGATATTGTAAAATTCAACCTTGACTATACAGGTGCTGATTATCGATTACGCAAAGTATCACCCTCACTTAATTATAGTCAAATTAGAAAGATCTAAGTCCTCCATGTTTGAACAAGCCTCCATTCCAAATAACATACACTCATAAGCACACAATCCCAGTTTAACCCTCATCATCGTCTCCTAACAAAATTAAGAGACAGGCTAAATCAATGGCAGCTATAACACAAGCAGCAGTGTCGCCCTTGAACGATCTACCTACACAATTACCCACTACTACCTTAGTTGGTTATGAGAGTCGGCTTTTGGAGTCTAGAACTATGCCTCATGATTAGTTTGGAGGCCGGATGAAATAATATGCCAAAATTAAGGAAGATTTGAAGAAATAGGATCATAGTCCCATAAAAGGGTTCGAAGGCAGCATATACTCGCAAAAAATAAACACGTAGTTCAAGAACTAAATAATAAAAAGTTTACTATAGCAAAACGTAAATAAAAAACGAGCACACGCACATCAAACTCGTCATATGAATACAATTTAGCCAATAGCTTCAACAACAGTGTTAAGAAATCAGCTGTCAAAATAAAGATAAATATTTTTCCGATGTAAATTTTATTATAAATTAGTCAATTCACATTTAAGACCGCAATAAAATGAGAGACAGTAGAAATAATTAAGAGAACGTAAGACAAATTTGAAGATTTTGGAGAACTTGTTCATTACTAAAAATGACAAAGGTACTATGATTGTCTACCAGTGATATTCAATTTTATAGAAAATATTTATGAATTTTATATTAAAAGCATCAAATAATTGATACATTATCATTAATTGTGTATCTTTTTTGTATGTATTATTTAGCACACTTCATTTGTATTATAAATTCTTCCGAGTAAGTTCCTCCAATTTTTTAAGATTGAGCTTATTATTTTTCTTTTTCTCGATAATAGTAAATATATAGTCAGTAGAAACATAACCTCTCTCAAAATTGTACATCAGCAGCAACAAAAGTAAAAAATATTGTACTTCCTGATGCAGCATTTCGAACTATTAGTACTATTTTAATCGATCTCGAAATGTTTACAACTATGAACACAACTATTTATTATGAGCTTCCGATTATCCTGGCATTGAAATTGAACGGGTTAATCCTGTTGAAGGAGAAGGTAAAGTTTGGCTTGTTTGATTTGTCAGTAAGGATTATTTTATTGGGTGATAAAAGAACTGTTGATA
>APMI01016889.1_pt1 | contig 15553 bp, 11 predicted proteins | sample 667938 | NCBI WGS metagenome assembly APMI01 (sample SAMN01084076, study PRJNA167559) | wastewater metagenome | biome: Wastewater | place: Denmark: Ejby Moelle, Odense | collected 2011-11-28 | reverse complement strand
CGTGTCCAATCGTGCCCACATTCACGTGCGGCTTCGTACGTTCGAATTTTTCCTTAGCCATTTTTCAGCTCCAAATCCTGATTACTTCTTGTTAATGACCGCTTCGGCGACGTTCTTGGGCGCTTCGGCGTAATGCTTGAATTCCATCGAGTAGGTGGCGCGGCCCTGCGACAGCGAGCGCAGCGTGGTCGAGTAGCCGAACATTTCGGACAGCGGTACTTCCGCCTTGACCAGCTTGATGCCGCCGACCTGGTCTTCCATGCCCTGGACAATGCCACGGCGGGAGGACAGGTCACCCATGACGTTACCCATGTAGTCTTCCGGCGTTTCGACTTCGACCGCCATCATCGGCTCGAGCAGCGTCGGCTGGGCCTTCTTCATGGCTTCCTTGAAGGCCATGGAAGCCGCCATGCGGAAGGCGTTTTCGTTGGAGTCCACATCGTGGTACGAACCGTCGAACAGCGTGAACTTGACGTCCACCACCGGAAAGCCGGCCAGCACACCGCTGGTGATGGCATCCTGCAAACCCTTGTCGACCGCCGGGATGTATTCGCGCGGCACAACGCCGCCCTTGATGGCATCGACGAACTCGTAGCCCTTGCCGGCTTCGTTCGGCTCCATCTTGATCCAGACGTGACCGAACTGACCGCGACCGCCGGACTGCTTGACGAACTTACCTTCCTGTTCGACCGCCTTCTTGATGCACTCGCGGTACGCCACTTGCGGCGCACCCACCGTCGCTTCGACGTTGAATTCACGCTTCATGCGATCGACCAGAATTTCCAGGTGCAATTCGCCCATGCCGGAAATGATGGTCTGACCGGATTCTTCGTCGGTACGGACGCGGAAGGACGGATCCTCCTGGGCCAGACGGCCCAGCGCGATGCCCATCTTTTCCTGGTCCGCCTTGGTCTTCGGCTCGACGGCAACGTGAATCACCGGCTCCGGGAAAACCATGCGTTCGAGGGTGATGACCTTCTGCGGATCGCACAGGGTTTCGCCGGTAGTCGCTTCTTTCAGACCCACAGCCGCCGCGATGTCACCGGCACGCACTTCCTTGATTTCCTCACGCTGGTTGGCGTGCATTTGCAGAATACGACCCAAACGTTCCTTGCGGCCCTTGACCGGGTTGTAAACGGAATCGCCCGAGTTCACGACGCCCGAATAGACGCGGAAGAAAGTCAGCTGACCGACAAAGGGGTCCGTCATGATCTTGAACGCCAGCGCCGAGAACGGCGCTTCGTCGGAAGCCTCGCGCTCACCTTCTGTTTCGTTTTCGAGAATACCCTTGACCGGCGGAATGTCGATCGGCGACGGCATCAGTTCGATGACAGCGTCGAGCATGCGTTGCACGCCCTTGTTCTTAAAGGCAGTGCCGCACAGCATCGGCTGAATTTCGCAATTGATGGTACGCGTACGCAGACCGAGCAGAATGTCGGCTTCCGACAGCTCACCCTCTTCCAGGTACTTGTTCATCAACTCTTCGGAAGCCTCTGCCGCGGCTTCGACCATCTGCGAACGCCAGTCGTTGGCTTCGTCAACCAGACTGGCCGGAATGTCGCGGAAGTCGAACTTCATGCCCTGAGACGCTTCGTCCCAGTAGATCGCCTTCATCTTGACCAGATCGACGACACCCTCAAAGGTGTCTTCGGCGCCAATGGGAATGACGATAGGCACCGGGTTGGCCTTCAGGCGCAACTTCATCTGCTCGACGACCTTGAAGAAGTTGGCGCCGGAGCGGTCCATCTTGTTCACGAAAGCCAGACGCGGCACCTTGTACTTGTTGGCCTGACGCCACACCGTCTCGGACTGCGGCTGCACGCCGCCGACTGCGCAATACACCATGCAGGCGCCGTCGAGAACACGCATCGAGCGCTCGACTTCAATCGTGAAGTCCACGTGACCCGGGGTGTCGATGATGTTGATGCGGTGCTCGGCAAAGTTGTTGCCCATGCCCTTCCAGAAGCAGGTCGTTGCCGCCGAGGTAATGGTGATGCCGCGCTCCTGTTCCTGCTCCATCCAGTCCATGGTGGCGGCGCCATCATGCACTTCACCGATCTTGTGGTTAACACCGGTGTAGTAGAGGATACGCTCGGTCGTGGTGGTCTTGCCGGCGTCGATGTGAGCGCTGATGCCGATGTTGCGGTAGCGCTCGATAGGAGTTTTACGTGCCACGTTAATAGCCCTCGAGAATTAGAAGCGGAAGTGAGCGAAGGCCTTGTTGGCCTCGGCCATACGGTGCACTTCGTCGCGCTTCTTGACGGCGCCGCCACGGTTTTCGGCCGCTTCCATCATTTCGGCAGCCAGACGCTGCCCCATGGACTTTTCCGAACGCTTGCGCGCGAATTCGCGCAGCCAGCGCATGGCCAGCGCGGCGCGGCGAGCCGGACGCACTTCCACCGGGACCTGGTAGTTGGCGCCGCCAACGCGACGCGACTTCACTTCGACCAACGGCTTGACATTGGCCATCGCCGAGGAGAAGACTTCCAGCGGATCCTTGCCGCCCTTCTTGGTAATGATGTCAAAAGCGCCATAAACGATGCGCTCGGCGACCGACTTCTTGCCGCTCTGCATGATGGCGTTGATGAACTTGGAGACCTCGACATTGCCGAATTTCGGATCCGGCAGAATGTCGCGCTTGGGTACTTCACGACGACGGGGCATATTAACCTCTCAAAGACACGATTCAGTTGAAAAGCCGGTGTGGCGTCTCGCCAACCGGCTCTCACGGCCGACCACCCAAAACCGGGATCGACCACTTACTTAAGCAGCTTTACGCTGCCTTCGGACGCTTGGCGCCGTACTTGGAACGGGCCTGCTTACGATCCTTGACGCCCTGAGTATCCAGGGAGCCGCGCACGGTGTGGTAACGCACACCCGGCAAATCCTTCACACGACCGCCGCGGATCAGCACCACCGAGTGCTCCTGCAAATTGTGGCCTTCGCCGCCAATGTAGGAGATCACTTCGAAACCGTTGGTCAGACGCACCTTGCAAACCTTGCGCAAGGCGGAGTTCGGCTTCTTCGGCGTGGTGGTGTAGACACGAGTGCAGACGCCGCGCTTCTGCGGGCACTGCTCCATCGCGGGAACCTTGCTCTTGGTGGTTTCGGCCACACGGCCCTTGCGCACCAGTTGGTTGATGGTCGGCATATCAAAAATCCTCAAAACCCGTGGGCGACGACCCCGAAGCGGGCAATTTTGTTATCCAGAGCAGAGACAATGATTAGCCTCTGCCGACAAAGAACCATAGATTTTATGGTTGATCAAGCTTTCTGTCAACGTATTGCGGTGCGGGACGCCTGCTCTTGCACGCCTCCCGCCCACAGATTAGGCATCGAGTCCGGTTTCGGCCGCCGGGAGCGCCTCGACTTCGAATACACGCTCTTCCGCCTGATCAGCGCCCGCCGCCTGCGCCTTGCGCGAGCGGTGGTAGGCCAGACCCGTCCCTGCCGGAATCAGACGGCCGACGATGACGTTTTCCTTCAGGCCACGCAGTTCGTCGCGCTTGCCCATAATCGCCGCTTCAGTCAGCACGCGCGTCGTTTCCTGGAAGGAGGCGGCGGAGATGAACGAATCGGTCGACAACGAGGCCTTGGTGATACCGAGCAACATGTGTTCGTAGGTGGCAGGCAGCCTGCCGTCGGCGACGACGCGATCGTTCTCGGCCAGCAGCTCGGCGCGTTCGACCTGTTCAGACTTGATGAACTTAGTGTCACCCGGCTCGACAATGGTGACGCGACGCAGCATCTGACGGACGATCACTTCAATGTGCTTGTCGTTGATCTTCACGCCTTGCAGACGATAGACGTCCTGCACTTCGTCGGTGATGTAGCGCGCCAGCGCCTCAACACCTTGCAGACGCAGGATGTCGTGCGGATCCGGTTCGCCTTCGACGATCTTCTCGCCCTTGTTCACCACTTGGCCATCGTGCACCAGCACATGCTTGTCCTTGGGAATCAGGTACTCGTGCGTGACTCCTTCGAGATCGGTAATGATCAGGCGTTGCTTGCCCTTGGTGTCCTTGCCGAACGAGCAGGTACCGGTGAACTCGGCAAGGATGGAGGCATCCTTCGGCGTGCGCGCTTCGAACAACTCGGCCACACGCGGTAAACCACCGGTAATGTCGCGCGTCTTAGCCGATTCCTGCGGAATACGCGCCAATACGTCGCCGATACCCACCTGCTGGCCATCAGTCACTGAAATGATCGAGCCAACCTGGAACGCGATCGACACCGAATGATCGGAACCGGCGACCTTGACTTCATTGCCGGCTTCATCGAGCAGCTTGACAACCGGACGCGCTCCCTTGGCTGCCGCCTTGCCGCCGCGCTTGGAGTCGATCACCACCAGCGTGGACAAACCGGTCACGTCGTCGATCTGTTTGGCGACAGTAACGCCTTCTTCGACGTTCTCGAAGCGGGCCGTACCCGCGTATTCGGTCACGATCGGGCGGGTATGCGGATCCCAGGTCGCCAGTTTGGTGCCCGCCTTGATCGACTGGGCTTCGTCAACCGCCATGATGGCACCGTACGGCACCTTGTGGCGTTCGCGCTCGCGACCATTGTCGTCCGTCACCAGCACTTCACCAGAACGCGAAATAACCACCTTCTCACCCTTGGCGGAAGTGACGTATCGCATGTTGGACGTATACCGAACGATACCGGTCGACTTTGCTTCAACTTGCGAGGCCACGGCCGCACGGGACGCCGCGCCACCGACGTGGAAGGTCCGCATGGTCAGCTGCGTACCCGGTTCGCCGATGGACTGCGCGGCAATGACGCCGATCGATTCGCCGGAATTGACTAGCGATCCGCGACCGAGGTCCCGACCGTAACACTTGGCGCACAAACCATAACGGGTGTCACAGGTCAGCGGCGTACGCACCTTAACTTCGTCGATGCCGAGCTTGTCGACCAGATCGACCAGATCCTCGTTCAGCATGGTACCGGCAAAAATCACCGTTTCCTGGGTTTCGGGATCGACAATGTCGTCAACCACCACGCGGCCGAGAATCCGCTCGCGCAGCGGTTCGATGACCTCGCCGCCCTCGACCAGCGCCTTAACGGCAAAGCCGTTCTTGGTGCCGCAATCATCCTCGGTGATGACCAGATCTTGCGTCACATCGACCAGACGACGGGTTAGGTAACCGGAGTTCGCAGTCTTCAGTGCCGTATCGGCCAGACCCTTACGGGCGCCGTGGGTCGAGATGAAGTACTGAAGCACGTTCAGGCCTTCGCGGAAGTTAGTGGTGATCGGCGTTTCGATAATCGAGCCGTCCGGCTTGGCCATCAGGCCGCGCATGCCGGCCAGCTGTCGAATCTGAGCCGCGGAACCGCGGGCGCCGGAATCGGCCATCATGAAGATGGAGTTGAAGGAATCCTGCTTGACGGTCTTGCCGTGACGATCGACGACTTCTTCATGTCCAAGTTGTTCCATCATCACCTTCGCCACCTGATCGCCGGTGCGGCCCCAAATATCGACGACCTTGTTGTAGCGTTCGCCCTGGGTGACTAGACCATTGGTGTACTGAACCTCGATCTCCTTCACCTCTTTTTCGGCGTCGGCGATGATTGCGTACTTTTTGGCAGGCACCTGCATATCGTCCGAGCAGAAGGAAATGCCGGCGCGGGTGGCCAGCGCATAACCGTTCTGCATTAGCTTGTCCGCGAAGACAACCGTTTCCTTAAGGCCACAACGGCGGAAGGACTCGTCGATCAGCTTGGAGATCTCCTTCTTTTTCAACGCCTTGTCGATCGCCTTGAAGGGCAACCCACGGGGCAGAATCTGCGACAGGATGGCGCGACCGACGGTGGTTTGCACCAGCACAATCTTCTCGACCCATGCATCGGAAGCGTCGGTTTCGTATTGCTTTAGTCGCACTGAAATGCGGGCATGCAGGTCAACTTCTTTGGCTGCCAGCGCACGCTCGATCTCGGCGACGTCGGCGAAATACATGCCCTCGCCCTTGGCGTTGATACGTTCGCGGGTGGCGTAGTACAGACCCAGCACGATATCCTGTGACGGGACGATGATCGGCGAACCATTTGCGGGCGACAGCACGTTGTTGGAGGCCAGCATCAGCGTACGGGCTTCCATCTGCGCTTCCAGCGACAGCGGCACATGGACGGCCATCTGGTCACCGTCAAAGTCGGCGTTGAAAGCCGCGCAAACGAGCGGGTGCAACTGAATGGCCTTGCCCTCGATCAGGGTCGGCTCGAATGCCTGGATACCCAGACGGTGCAGCGTCGGCGCACGGTTCAGCATGACCGGGTGCTCGCGGATGACATCTTCCAGGATGTCCCACACCACCGGTTCCTGGCCTTCGACCATCTTCTTGGCTTGCTTGATGGTCGTGGCGTAACCGAGCACTTCCAGCTTGTGGAAGATGAAAGGCTTGAACAGCTCCAGCGCCATCAGCTTGGGCAGGCCGCACTGATGCAGCTTGAGTTGCGGACCGACGACGATGACAGAACGGCCAGAGTAGTCGACGCGCTTGCCCAGCAGGTTCTGACGGAAACGACCGCCCTTGCCCTTGATCATGTCGGCCAGCGATTTGAGCGGGCGCTTGTTGGCGCCGGTCATGGCCTTGCCACGGCGGCCGTTGTCGAGCAGCGAGTCGACGGCCTCCTGCAGCATGCGCTTCTCGTTGCGCACAATGATTTCAGGCGCCTTCAGTTCGAGCAGGCGCTTCAGACGGTTATTCCGGTTGATGACGCGGCGGTAGAGGTCGTTCAGGTCTGAGGTCGCGAAACGGCCGCCATCCAGCGGAACCAGCGGACGCAGGTCCGGCGGGAGCACGGGAAGCACTTCGAGAATCATCCAGTCCGGCTTGATACCGGACTTTTGGAAGCCTTCGAGAATTTTCAGACGCTTGGCGAGTTTCTTGTTCTTGGCTTCGGAGCCAGTCACTTCGAGTTCGGCGCGCAGGCTTTCGACTTCGTGCTCCAGATCGAGGTTGCGCAACAACTCGCGGATGCCTTCGGCCCCCATCAGCGCGACGAATTCGTCGCCGTGCTCTTCCATCGTTTCGAGATACTGCTCTTCGGTCAGCAACTGGGCACGCTGGAGATTGCTCACCATGCCCGGGTCGCAGACGACATAGGCTTCAAAGTACAGCACGCGCTCGATGTCGCGCAGCGTCATGTCGAGCACCATGCCCAAACGCGACGGCAGCGACTTCAGGAACCAGATATGCGCTGTCGGCGAGGCCAGTTCGATATGACCCATGCGGTCGCGCCGCACCTTGGCCAGCGTGACTTCAACGCCGCACTTCTCGCAGATAACGCCACGGTGTTTCAGGCGCTTGTACTTGCCGCACAGACACTCGTAATCCTTGATCGGGCCAAAGATCTTGGCGCAGAACAGTCCGTCGCGCTCCGGCTTGAAGGTCCGGTAATTGATGGTTTCCGGCTTCTTGACTTCGCCGTAGGACCAGGAGCGAATCTTGTCTGGAGAGGCGAGACCGATGGTAATGGCCTCGAACTCTTCCTCGTGGGTGACCTGCTTGAAAAGGTCCAGCAATGCTTTCATCGTATTTCTCCCACTTACTCTCAGTAGCGTTCCAGGTCGATGTCAATGGCGAGCGACCGGATTTCCTTGACCAGCACGTTGAACGATTCCGGCATGCCGGCGTCGATCTTGTGTTCGCCCTTGACGATGTTTTCGTACACCTTGGTGCGGCCGTTCACGTCGTCCGACTTGACCGTCAGCATTTCTTGCAGGACGTAGGAGGCACCGTAGGCTTCCAGCGCCCACACTTCCATTTCCCCGAAACGCTGGCCGCCGAACTGCGCCTTGCCGCCCAACGGCTGTTGGGTGACGAGTGAGTACGGGCCGGTGGAGCGCGCGTGCATCTTGTCGTCAACCAGGTGGTGCAGCTTCAGGAAGTGCATGTAGCCGACCGTCACCTTGCGCTCGAAGGCTTCGCCGGTACGACCGTCGAACAGGGTCATCTGACCGGAGGAAGGCATGCCCGCGAGCTCCAACATGGCCTTGATTTCCTCTTCCTTGGCGCCGTCGAACACCGGCGTGGCGAACGGCACGCCGTTTTCCAGATTGCCGGCCATTTCGAGGATTTCGCCATCGGTCAGCGCGTCCAGATCTTCTGGCTTGCCGGTGTCGTTGTAGACCTTGCCGAGGAAGCCACGAACCTCCTTCGCGCTGGCGCTCTTGCGCAGCATGTCGCCGATCTTGGTGCCGATGCCCTTGGCCGCGAGACCCAGGTGCACTTCTAGAATCTGGCCCACATTCATCCGCGATGGCACGCCGAGTGGGTTGAGCACGATATCGACCGGACGACCGTCGGCCATGTGCGGCATGTCTTCCACCGGCAGGATGCGCGACACCACACCCTTGTTTCCGTGGCGACCGGCCATCTTGTCACCCGGTTGCAGGCGACGCTTGACCGCGACATAGACCTTGACCATCTTCTGCACACCCGGCGGTAGTTCGTCGCCTTGCGTCAGCTTCTTGCGCTTGGCTTCGAACGCGAGATCGAAGTCCTTGCGCGCCTGCTCCAGGCCTTCCTTGACCTGCTCGAGTTGCTGGGCGATGTCCTCGTCGGCAACGCGGATGTCGAACCAATGGTGCGGGTCGATACCATCCAGGTATTCCTGGGTGATGTCGCTACCTTTGGCCAGCTTCTTCGGGCCGCCATTGGCCTTCTTGCCGAGGATCAGACGACCGATCCGCTCGAAGGCGTCGCGCTCGACGATCCGCATCTGGTCGGCCAGATCCAACTTGTAGTGACGCAGGTGTTCGTCAATGATCGATTGGGCGCGCTTGTCGCGCTCGATGCCTTCGCGGGTGAAGACCTGCACGTCGATGACCGTGCCGGCGATCCCCGAAGGTACGCGCAGCGAGGTATCCTTCACATCGGAGGCTTTCTCGCCAAAGATGGCGCGCAGCAGCTTTTCTTCCGGCGTCAGCTGGGTTTCGCCCTTGGGCGTGACCTTGCCGACCAGCACGTCGGCCGCCTCAACTTCGGCACCGATATAGACAATGCCCGAATCGTCGAGGCGCGAAAGCTGCGCTTCGCCCAATGAGGCGATGTCACGGGTAATTTCCTCCGGCCCAAGCTTGGTATCGCGCGCAACGACCGTCAGTTCTTCGATGTGGATCGAGGTGTAGCGGTCTTCGGCGACGACGCGTTCGGAGATCAGGATCGAATCTTCGAAATTGTAGCCGTTCCAGGGCATGAAGGCGATCAGCATATTCTGACCGAGCGCCAGTTCGCCCTTGTCGGTCGAGGCGCCATCGGCAACGACGTCACCCTTGGCGATCTTGTCGCCCTTCTTGACCATCGGACGCTGGTTAATGTTGGTGTTCTGGTTGGAACGGGTGTACTTGACCAGGTTGTAGATATCGACACCGACTTCGCCCGCCACCGCTTCGTTGTCATTGACGCGCACGACGATACGACCGGCATCGACGTAATCGACAACACCGCCGCGCAACGCAACCACGGCCGTTCCGGAGTCAACCGCCACCGTGCGCTCGATCCCGGTACCGACGAGCGGCTTTTCCGGGCGCAGACAGGGCACAGCTTGACGCTGCATGTTGGCGCCCATCAAGGCACGGTTCGCGTCATCGTGTTCGAGGAACGGGATCAGCGAGGCAGCCACGGAAACAATCTGGCCTGGCGCCACGTCCATGTACTGCACGCGGGCGGGCTCGGCGAGAATGGTTTCGCCTTTTTCGCGGCAGGTGACCAGTTCGTCGGTCAGACGCCCTTCGCCGTCAAGCGAGGCGTTGGCCTGCGCGACAACATAGGCGCCTTCCTCAATCGCCGACAGGTATTCGATCTCATTGGTCACCTTGCTATCGACCACCTTGCGGTAGGCGGTTTCGATAAAGCCGTAGTCGTTCACCTGGGCATACAGCGCCAGCGAATTGATCAGACCGATGTTCGGACCTTCCGGCGTTTCGATCGGGCAGACGCGACCGTAATGGGTCGGATGCACGTCGCGCACCTCGAAACCGGCGCGCTCGCGCGTCAGACCGCCCGGGCCGAGCGCGGAGACGCGGCGCTTGTGGGTGATTTCCGACAACGGATTGGTTTGGTCCATGAACTGCGACAGCTGGCTGGAACCGAAGAACTCCTTGATCGCGGCGCTGATCGGCTTGGCGTTGATCAGGTCGTGCGGCATCAAGTTGTCGGATTCAGCTTGGCTCAGGCGTTCGCGCACGGCGCGCTCAACGCGTACCAGACCGGCACGGAACTGGTTTTCGGCCAGTTCGCCAACCGAGCGCACGCGACGGTTGCCGAGGTGGTCGATATCGTCGATATCGCCACGACCATTGCGCAATTCGACCAGAATCTTGATGACGTCGACGATATCGCGGGGCGACAAAGTCACCTGCTCGCCCACTTCGACATTTGCGCCGAGCGGCTGCAACTTGCCCGCCAGCGCCAGCGCGGCGTCCTTGGTCAGGTTTTCGGCAAGCGCACGCGGCCCATAGGGCAATTCGGCAACCAGCCCCTGCATTTCGGCCAGCGTCACACCGGCGGCCTCGGCCAACTTGACCAATGCCATCTCAGCCTTGGACGCCAGAGTCTTGATGGTGACCTTATGCTCGGTCACATCGACGCGCTGAAGGCGACGGTTGAACTTCATCCGGCCCACGCGGGAAAGATCGTAACGGTCGTCGGAGTAGAACAGACCATGGAACAGAATTTCCACCGCCTCTTCCGTGGGCGGCTCGCCCGGACGCATCATGCGATAGATCGCAACACGCGCTGCCTGGCGAGTTGCGGTTTCGTCGGCGCGCAGCGTTTGCGAAATGAAGGCGCCGCGATCGAGATCGTTGGTGTAGAGCGTGGCCAGTTCGGTAATGCCCGCTTCACGCAGCTTGGCAAGCAGCGTTTCGGTGATTTCGTCGTTCGCCATGGCGACGACTTCACCGGTGGCGGCGTCGATGACGGTCTGTGCAACGACCCGACCGATGATGAAATCATCGGCCACGGCAATACGCTGAAGACCCGCGCTCTGCATGTCTCGAATGTGTTTCGCCGTAATCCGCTTGTCTTTGGCGACAATCACCTTGCCGTCGCCAGCCACGAAATCGAACCGCGCCGTCTCGCCGCGCAGGCGTTCCGGCACCAGGGCGAATTCCAGGCTATCCTTGCCGAGGAAGAAGGTGTCGAACTCGAAAAATTCGCGCAGAATCTCGTCGGCCTGCATGCCAATGGCCTTCAGCAGCGTCGTCACCGGCATCTTGCGGCGGCGGTCAACGCGGAAGAAGAGCGAATCCTTGGGATCAAACTCGAAGTCCAGCCAGGAGCCGCGATAGGGAATCACGCGAGCGGAGAAAAGCAGCTTGCCTGAGCTATGCGTCTTGCCGCGGTCATGCTCGAAGAACACGCCGGGCGAGCGGTGCAGCTGGGACACGATAACGCGCTCGGTACCATTGATGACGAAGGAACCGTTGGTCGTCATCAAGGGGATTTCGCCCATGTAGACTTCCTGCTCCTTCACTTCCTTGACCGTTTCCGGCGCTTCGCGGTCCATGATGACCAGACGCACCTTGGCGCGCAGGGACGACGCGAAGGTCAACCCGCGTTGCTGGCATTCCTTGACGTCGAAAGCCGGTTCGCCCAGCGCATAGCTGACAAATTCCAGACGGGCATTGCCCGAATGCGACACAATCGGGAAAATGGACGTGAAAGCGGCTTGCAAGCCTTCGTTTTTGCGCCGCTCGGGGGGCAATTCGGCTTGCAGAAAATCGGTAAAGGACTCAAGCTGGGTGGCCAGCAGGAAGGGCACATCCAGAACGTTCGCGCGTTTGGCGAAGCTCTTACGGATGCGTTTCTTCTCGGTGTAGGAGTAGGCGGTGGTGGAACTCATGGTCGCTCCGAGATCGTAGGGACGATTAACCAGCTAGACAAAAGCCGGCAAACGCAAACCCGCTCCTCTTCCACCGGGATGGCGGAAACAGGGGCGACGCTTGCGTTTGACGACTGCGGCGCTTGCAAATTCAATCAGAATGTCGGTCCGATAACCTTCAATACAAAGTACAAAAGGGCTGGCGATCGAAATCGCCAGCCCGTGCATCCAAGGGTCGATTACTTGACTTCGACCTTGGCGCCCGCGTCTTCCAGTTGCTTCTTGAGCGCGTCCGCGTCGGCCTTGGAGATGCCTTCCTTGACCGCCTTCGGCGCACCGTCGACCAGATCCTTGGCTTCCTTCAGGCCCAAGCCGGTAACAGCGCGAACAACCTTGATGACTTCCACCTTCTTGTCGCCTGCACCAGTCAGGACGACGGTGAACTCGGTCTGCTCTTCGACAGCGGCAGCAGCGCCACCAGCGCCCGGGGCCGCAACGGCCAGAGCGGCGGCGGAAACGCCGAACTTCTCTTCAAACGCCTTGACCAGGTCGTTCAGTTCCATGACCGTCATCGCACCGACGGCTTCCAGGATGTCTTCTTTGCTGATTGCCATTTTGGTAAAACTCCTAATTCAAATCGTAGCTGTGTTTCAAGCGGCAGCTTCTTCGCGTTGCTTGGCGAGCGCAGCCAGGCAGCCGGCAAAGCCGGATACCGGGGCTTGCATGACACCCAGCAGTTTGGCGAGCAACTCTTCGCGGCTCGGGATGGAGGCAAGCGCCTGCACACCGGCTTTGTCGAGCACCTTGCCGGCGTAGGAACCGGCCTTCAGCTTCAGCTTGTCGTTGGTCTTGGCGAAGTCGTTGAGAACTTTCGCTGCCGCAACAGGATCGGCCGAGACGCTGTAAATCAGCGGCCCCACCAGTTGATCGGCCAGGCCGGCGAACTGGGTGCCTTGCACCGCGCGACGGACCAGGGTGTTCTTCAGCACGCGCAGATACACACCAGACTCGCGGGCCTTTTTGCGCAGTACGGTGAGGTCACCGACCTCAATACCGTGATACTCGGCCACAGCGATCGTCTGGGCGTTGGCCACTTGTGCCGACACCTCAGCCACGACGGCTTTTTTGTCATTCAGATTGAGACCCACGGGTCTTTCCTCCTATCAAGTCCAAACACAACGGAGAAATTCCGTTGCACCTACGGCGACCTGAACCAGGAGACTGTCCGTCTTGCAACGGGCAAAAATCCTTGTTCCGGGAACACCGTCTACGCAGGCCGCCTCTTAATGCAAGCCATTAAGCGACGCCTCGCGGCGACGCACCTGCGGTCTTTGACGATCTGCCGGCCAGGCAATAATGCCCGACCGACAGCCCAAAGTTCCTTACTGCTGCGGCGCGACCAGAGATGCCTGGTCAACGCGAATGCCAGGACCCATCGTCGCGGCCACGGCAATCTTCTTCAGATACTGCCCCTTGGCGGCAGCCGGCTTGGCCTTGTTCAGAGCCTCGATCAGCGCCTTCAGGTTGGTTTCCAGGTTCTCGATCGTGAACGATGCGCGACCGATGGTGGCATGCACGATACCGGCCTTGTCGGTGCGGTACTGCACTTGACCCGCCTTGGCATTCTTCACCGCCGTCGTCACATCCATGGTCACGGTGCCGACCTTCGGGTTCGGCATCAGACCGCGCGGACCGAGAATCTGGCCCAGTTGTCCAACGATCTTCATGGCGTCCGGTGTGGCGATGACCACATCGAAATTCAGGTTGCCGGCCTTGACTTCGGCAGCCAGATCATCGAAGCCGACAATATCGGCACCGGCGGCCTTGGCGGCTTCGGCCTTTTCGCCCTGGGCGAAGACGGCGACGCGCACGCTCTTGCCGGTACCGGCCGGCAGCACAACGGAACCGCGCACCAATTGGTCGGATTTGCGGGCATCGATGCCGAGGTTGACGGCGACGTCGATGGATTCATCGAACTTCGCGGTCGCGGTTTCCTTAGCCAGCGTCAGCGCCTGTTGCAGCGGATACAGCTTCTGCGCCACAACCTTTTCTTGCAGAGCCTTTTGTTTCTTGGTGAGCTTCGCCATGATCAGACTCCTTCCACCGTGATGCCCATCGAACGGGCGGAGCCGGCGATGGTGCGAACCGCGGCGTCCATGTCGGCGGCGGTCAGATCGGGCATCTTGGTCTTGGCGATCTCCTCGGCCTGGGCACGGGTGATCTTGCCAACCTTATCGGTATGCGGCTTCGGCGAACCCTTCTGGATGCCGGCAGCCTTCTTAATCAGGATGGTCGCGGGCGGGGTCTTCATCACGAAGGTGAAGGACTTGTCCGCAAAAGCGGTGATCACCACGGGAATCGGCAGACCCGGCTCGACGCCTTGCGTCTGGGCGTTGAACGCCTTGCAGAATTCCATGATGTTGAGACCGCGCTGACCCAGCGCGGGGCCGATCGGGGGCGAGGGATTCGCCTTACCAGCCGGCACTTGCAGCTTGATGTAGCCAACAATTTTCTTGGCCATGATTACTCCTTAATGTGAGTCGTAACGCGTGTTCGCCGATTTTTCAACCTGCTACTGACGCTCCTCTTGCCAACGTTCAAACGGGCCGTCGGCTTGCCCGAAAATCAGGACTTCTCGACCTGGGCAAACTCGAGTTCGACCGGGGTTGCACGCCCAAATATAGTAACTGACACGCGCAGGCGGCTCTTTTCGTAATTGACGTCTTCGACCGAGCCATGGAAATCGGTAAACGGACCTTCCTTGACGCGCACCACTTCGCCAACCTCAAACAACACCTTGGGACGCGGCTTTTCAACGCCCTCCTGCATCTGCTGCATGATCTTGTCGACTTCCTTCTCAGAAATCGGAGTCGGCTTGGTCGCCGTTCCGCCAACGAAGCCGGTGACCTTGGGCGTGTTCTTGACGAGGTGCCAGGAGTCGTCGTTCATCTCCATCTCGACCAGCACATAGCCCGGGAAGAACTTGCGCTCGGAAATGGACTTCTGGCCGCCCTTCATCTCGACAACTTCTTCCACCGGCACCAGAATGCGACCAAATAGATCCTGCATGCCATGCCGGTTGATGCGTTCCTGCATTCCGCGCATGACGCTCTTTTCAAAGCCCGAATAGGCGTGAACGACGTACCAGCGCTTGCTCATGATTTCTTCCAGCCGAGAATCAGGTCATACAGCACCCACTCGAGGCTCTTGTCGGTCAGGTAGAGAAACAGCGCCATGACCACGACGAAGGCAAAAACGGCACCCGTGGTTTGCATTGTTTCCTTGCGGCTCGGCCAAACAACTTTCTTGGCCTCGACCACCGCCTCTTGTGCAAACACAAAGAAGCGCATGCCTGGCTCGGTTTTGGAAGCCACCGCACCAGCCAGCACTAGGCCGGCGAGCACCGCGAGGACGCGCAAAATCATCGCCTGATCGGAAAGCAGGTAGAAACCTGCAATGCCGGCAGCGAGAAGAACCAGCGCTAATGCGAATTTGACCTTGTCGATCATCTGTTTTCTTTTAAGGTGGCAGGGGCGGAGGGAATCGAACCCCCGACCTACGGTTTTGGAAACCGTTGCTCTACCAATTGAGCTACACCCCTGCGGCAGAGACGCTAAAGCGCCCCGGTTTCCCGGAGCGCCCTTTTGACTTCTAATTTATCAACGATTACTCGATGATTTTGGCGACGACGCCGGCGCCGACGGTACGGCCGCCTTCGCGGATGGCG
>APMI01062834.1_pt1 | contig 15557 bp, 16 predicted proteins | sample 667938 | NCBI WGS metagenome assembly APMI01 (sample SAMN01084076, study PRJNA167559) | wastewater metagenome | biome: Wastewater | place: Denmark: Ejby Moelle, Odense | collected 2011-11-28 | reverse complement strand
CCTAATTTTAATGATGCTATAGATGGGCTAATGTACATTAGGATAAGTGACCTTCCGGAGAGCACTATTAGACCAGTTTTAGAGGAATTAAGTGAGCAATTGAAAGAAGCGGAAAAATAATTCTATTGAAAATCAGCTACTTTAAGTTAAATGCTAAAAAATAATATAAAAATAGTTGCGTGGTATATAAAAACTGATTACTTTTGCACCACTTTAACACAGTGATGAAACAATAAATGGTTTCTTAGCTCAGTTGGTAGAGCAACGGACTGAAAATCCGTGTGTCCCTGGTTCGATCCCTGGAGAAACCACGAAAAGTTAATATTACTTAACTTTGCGAAACAAGAAAATCCCTTTAAACAATATGTTTAGAGGGATTTTTAGTTTTATTGTGTTAAGTTGTATTTACCCAAATTAATCTCTTTTTTGTCCCTACTTCGTCCCTAGGGACTACTGTAATGATTTTTTTGAATGAATTTTGAACAATTATTTAAAAAAATTATTTAAAAAAAATTATTATGAACATCGGGTATTTCTTAAAAGAACCAAATCAAACGGCTGAAACAATGGTATATGTTACTGCATCTATTAACGGAAAACGTTTAAAACGCTCTACAGGAGTTAAAGTTAAACCTAGTCAATGGACAGGGACAAAGGTAAAACCACTTGCTCCAGACTCTGAGACAAAGAACATTAAAATTGAAAATGTAGTAAATATTTTGAAAGATATTGAAAGAGAATATCTACTAAAGCAGTTGCCTTTATCAAAAGATATTATTCAAAAAGTTTTTGATAGTAAAATAAAACCAACCGAAACCGAACAAGAAAAAAGTATAATTGATATTTTTAATGAGTTTATTGAAAGCAAAAAACCTTTTGTTGTTGAAAATACAATAAAAACTTATAGAACTTGTAAAAAGCATTTAGAGGAGTTTTCAAATGAAATGGGCTTTGATATTTCTTTTGAAACAATGGACTTAAATTTTTATGATGAGTTTATTGCATACTTTTATAGCAATGATTATCTAAATTCATCAATAGGAAAGTTTGTGAAGGTGTTAAAAACCTTTTTAAATTGGGCTTTTGAAAGAAACTACCATACAAACGTTGATTTTAGAAAATTCCATACTTTTAAAGAAGATTCAGAGAAAATAAAATTAACGCCTGACATTGTAGAAAAATTAAGAACTACAGATTTTGATAATGAATACAGTAATATTGTGAGGGATATTTTTATTTTGAGTTGTTATACAGGCTTAAGATTTATTGATATACAAAATTTAAGAAACAATGATATTTCAGACGATTTTAATTTTATAAAACCCTATATTAGGAAAACAAAGGAATTTATTGAAATACCTTTGTTAGAAGTACCCAAACAGATTATTATTAATCATTTAGAAAAATACAAACATTTAAAAGTGCCGACTAATCAGTTTTGCAACAGAGAGATTAAAAAATTATTTAAAGAAATAGGCTTTAAAGATGTAGTAAGATTTGCCAAAAAATCAGGTAGTAATAATATTGTAACAGAAAAAATGGCTTGTGATTATTTGACGATGCACTACGGCAGAGTGTTTTTTATAACTAATTCATTAATAAACGGAATGAATGAGGAATTTATAAGAAAAATAACAGGTCATAAAGATTATAAATCATTTAAAAAATACGTTCAGTTTTCAAGTGAAATGGTATCAAATAGTTTAAAATCTGCATGGGGATAGTAAGACGGTAATTTAGAAATCAAGTAGAAATTTATTGCAAAAATTTACATATAGAATATATAAAGGGCTAAAATTTATTTGATAGATAATTTTAGCCTTTTTTTGTGGTTTTTACTTCTTTTGAATTTCGTTTTTAGAATATTGAGAAGTGTACCACCCTCAACAATTGATACATAAAAAAGCACCTTTTTACAGGTGCTAATATTTAAAAATTTCTAAAATAATGGTTGTTGCTTGTAGAATAGTCCATCATAATATCAAAGCTCGTTCGTTCCCAATCAATATGAATATAATTTGGAAGCTCGGGTAAATCTCCTGTTTCTTCTAAAATATTTTGTACAAAACCTGCATCATGGCTAAACTCTCCATAATAACATTCATTGACCCTGTTAATAATATTATAAATATCATTTTCAGAAAAACAATCTGCAAAGGCTTCTAATACTTCCAAATCATAACTTGAAGAATCAATAGCATTTGCAATATTGTAAATATCTTCTGAAATGTAACACTCTGAAATCAATCCCAAATCTTTAAATATACTAGAGCATTCGTAATCTTGAAACATAAATTCTGGATCCTCTTCCTCTTTATGGAGTTCTTGCATTGCATTTTGTAATTCTTCAAAATCTGTGTAATCAGATAGTTTAAGCCATTCACCGAAAATAGAGCCTTCGTTATATTTTCTGTAAGTTCCGACATAAATTTGGAAGTCTTCCAAACAATTTGTTAATTTTGTCATTGTGTTGAAGTTTAATTGAACGTTAGATTTTTTACACTTCGCCTGTCAATATTCCAAGTATTGATGGGCTTTTTCATGATTTTATAGAGTCCAAAACCGTACCAGTTTAACAAAATTTTGAATGAAATTTTAAATATTTTTACATTTTTTACAACTTATAAAACGTTGTTTTACAGTTGTTTAAAAATTTAAAAAAAGTTTCAGGATTTTTAAATTTTAGAAATAATTTTCATATAGAATAAAAATAGAGGGGGTACCTAGAAAAATCACTTTTTAAAGGGTGGGGTTTTGTGATAATAGGTAGTATAATTACATTTATAGCAAGTATTTTAATTTTTGCTTTACAACTTCTCAACTAAAAAATTGTTTAATTAAAATATTTAATTAAATTTGTCATCAATTGACAAGTTTAAATTTGCAAGTATATGAGAGCAACTTTTGGAGAATATATAAAAAAATTAAGAACAGATAATGGACTGACTTTAACTCAACTTGCATTCCAACTTAACCTTGATTCAGCAAATCTAAGTAAAATTGAAAATGGTAAAAGAGAGTTTGATGAAAAACGACTAGAAAAATTAGCAAAAGTTTTCAATCTTAATTTTGAAAAACTGAAAACTGAATATTTTGCCGATCAATTTGCTAAGAAAATGTATCAATATAACTGTTCATTTGAAACACTAACTGTAGCAGAAGAAAAAGTTAATTATTTAAAAAACATAAACATTAAACAAGGAAAATTAAAATTTGATGATGAAGAATAAACCAACAGTAATAGATTTATTTTGCGGTTGTGGTGGACTATCGTATGGGTTTATTGAAGCAGGTTATGACGTACTATTAGGAATTGACAATTGGAAAGATGCGATTAGAACTTTTGAAAATACACATAAAAATTCAAAAGGAATAGTTGCAGATTTATTTAATGAAACACCTCAAGAAATTTCAAAAAAGGCGAAGGTAAATGATGTTGATGTTATCATTGGTGGACCACCTTGTCAAGGTTTTTCCATTGCAGGAAAACGAATAATTGATGACGAACGAAACCAACTTTATAAATCATTTGTAGGTTTTGTAAAATATTATCAGCCTAAAGTTTTTTTAATGGAAAATGTACCTAATATTGTTTCAATAGGAAAAGGTTTTGTTAAAGACAGTATTATAAATGATTTTGAAAAGCTTGGCTATAGAGTTATGTATAAAGTTTTATTAGCTTCTGATTATGGTGTGCCACAAAATAGAAGAAGAGCATTCTTTGTTGGCACAAAAGACAGTAAAGAATTTATTTTTCCAAAACCGACAACTGAAAATCCTATAAGTGCAAAAGATGCTATTTCTGATTTATCTGAAAAATCTGTAACAGATGGAACTAAATATAAAACAGAGCCAAAATCTGAATATCAAAAAATAATAAGAGGAAAATCTATTGGGGTTTATAATCATGAAATCACCAACCATAGCGAACAAACTACAAGTATCATTTCGTTAGTTCCAGACGGTGGAAATTACAAAGATTTACCCGAAGAATTTCGCAAAACAAGAAATGTAAATATTGCTTGGACAAGATTGAATAGCAAAAAACCGAGTTTTACGATTGACACTGGACATAGACATCATTTTCATTATAAATATAATCGTGTGCCAACTGTTAGAGAAAGTGCGAGAATACAATCTTTTCCCGATACGTTTATTTTTTTAGGTAGTAAAACAAGTCAGTATAAACAAGTTGGAAATGCTGTTCCACCAATTTTAGCAAAAGAATTAGCCAAAGAAATTAAGAAGTATCTATGAGTGAAATAAAAATATACAGAATACCTGACGAATTTTTTTTTCGTTTGCACCACGTCAGACCACGTTTTAAAAGTGACGTGGAAGAAGTTTTGCTGTATTTAGCGACTTCTATTTCTGAAATGACAGTTCTGCCAAATGACAAGTTCAAAAATGAACTGAACAAAGTATTATTTGGCTTTAAAAAAAACGCAACATCAACTAAAAAGACAATAGATAATTGGCGTACAGAAATTTCTGCACTATTCGCTTTCATTCAAGAAACAAGTGGTTATTCGCAACCAAGTTTAATGGCAAAAAGACTTGCCAACAATCAATATTTGGACGAACTTTTTAACTACTTTTTGTTTTCATTTCAATATCCAGGAGGACATATCAAATCTCAAAATGTAATCAAGCAAATTGAGGCAGGTGTAAAATTCAAACCTTGTCATTTTATACTTAATTTGCTCATTGAGGGCGAAAAACTTTCAGGAAAACCATTTAGCATAACAGCAGAAGAACTTACACAATGTGCATACTTTGACTTGCGAGTTACAAGGGACGGAAGACACCCTAAAGAAGTTGCAAATCTCATTCTACAAAACCGAAAAAACAAAGTAGAATATGAACACAAATACAAGCAATTAAGAAATGAGCGTACAGGAGAATTTCCTTCAAAAGGCGATACATATCGTTATGCAGGCGACATTTTAGATTATATGGTTTTAGCCAATCTTTTGCAACACAAAGGAACGGGCTACTATTATTACCTTAATGATGAAAACAAAAAAGCTATTAATTATCATTTAACTCAAAATGTTTGGTTTGACGAATACTATAAATTTTACAATGCAGATACAATAACAAACCCAGAAATCGGAAAAATTGAAGAAACTTGGTTTGATTATGTAAACAGTTTTGACAACATTGAAGCGTTTGCACCGCATTTAGAAGAACGTGAAGCCGAAAACATATCTGCTCTCATTCAAGAGTATTACTCAAGAATGAAAGATGACCGAAAAGTTCCTACAAAAATATTTGGTGATTATGGCGAAACGTTGGTTTTAGCACATGAATATTTGAGAACAAAAGATGGCTCAAATCGTCAGCATTTAATCAATAAAATTCCGACGCCGCTTGGAGTTGGTTACGATTTGCAAAGTATCGAAATCAAGAAAAATAAACGATATATCGAAGTGAAAACTACCAAATCAAGAAAAGCGATCAATAATAATCGCTTTAAATTGACACCTAATGAATGGGACACAGCCGAAACATTGGGCGATAATTATTTTGTTTATTATTTGGTTATCAACGATGAGGGTAAAAATATTTTCATCATTCAAAATCCAGTTAAACAATTCAATTCAGGCAATCTGAAAATTGATAAAAATTTAGTTGTTGAATTTTCTAAAACATCAGGACAATGGCACAAACTTTTAGAAATAGCAAGTTAAAAGTTGCTTCACTTTTCTGCGGTTGTGGAGGAATGGATTTAGGCATCCAAGGAGATTTTAATTTCCTTGACAAGCATTATGAAGAATTGCCTTTTAAAGTTGTTTATGCAGTTGATAATGATTCGTATGCAACAAAAATTTATAACGATAATTTTTCGCATAAATGCGAAACAAAAGATGTTCGAGATATTATTCCAAATGAAGTTCCAGACCACGATATATTGTTAGGTGGCTTCCCTTGTCAATCATTTTCAATTAGTGCTCAAAATCCTCCGAGATTAGGTTACAAAGATGATAGAGGAAAATTGTTTTTTGAAATGGTCAAAGTTTTGAAAGAAAAACAACCTCGTTTTTTTATTGGGGAAAATGTAAAAGGGTTGCTTTCAGCAAATAAAGGCAAAGCCTTTCCAATGATTGTAAAAGAGTTTGAAAAAGCAGGTTATCATATTCATCACAAACTTTTAAATGCTTCTGAATTTGGAGTGCCACAAAAACGTGAACGTGTTTTCATTGTTGGCTTTAGAGATTTTGACGACTATTTCAATTTTAAGTTTCCACAGCCTAATACGTTAAACGATTCTAAAATTGTTTTGAAACAAGTTATTGATAAGAAAGCAAACAAAGACGAAAAATGGTTTTTCAGCCAAAAAGCTGTTGAAGGAATGTTACGTGTTCGTGAAAAAATGAACAAAGGAAGAGTTCAAGATTTAAACCAACCATGTAATACAATCAGTTCACATTTGGCAAAAGTAAGTCTAAACGGAACTGACCCAGTTTTAATGATTAACGAACGATACAGAAGATTTACACCTAGAGAAGCTGCAAGTATCCAATCTTTTCCGAAATCATTTAAGTTAGAGAGTGTTTCCGACAATAGACAATATAAAGCAATTGGTAATGCAGTTCCACCTGTTTTGATGTGGAATGTTGTAAATGCTTTGGCTAATAGTTGCGTGAAACAAAAAATAATTATAGATGACTTTATAAACTTAAAACAGCAAGAAATAGTTAATGAATTATAGTCAAAATTCCAATGTAAATAGCGGATTGGTATTAAACACTTTGGAAATTATTCCATCGAAAGAGAGTGTTCAAGTTTTCAAAACAGAAAACAAAACCAAATCAATGAATGATTATCTAAAAGAATATCCTGAATATTATTTTTATTCGGAAGGTTTGACTGTTTATGCTTGGAATATTGTTTATAAACCTCAATCTACGTTATCAAAAGATTTTAGTCCTGTTGTTATTTCACACAAAGAAAACACCTTAATATTCAACAAAATAATTGAAATTGGGATTTGCCAATGGTTTAAAAACAACAAGAGTAATATTTATCAATTAAAATATTCTTCTGTATATGAAGTTGAGTTTAGGAAAAATATACTTTCATTTAACGGATTGAATATTATTCCAGTATTGAATTTTGGAGTACATCCATTCTACAGTAAGCAAACGGAAAAACAGATAATAGGCTTATCTTTGAGATATTCAACAAAGTATGCCTTTGATACCAACGAAAAAATATTTCAAGATTTGAAATTTGACACAAGAGGGCTGAAAAGAAATTGTAAAAATCAAATTATTGCATCTACGAATACAATTGCAAAGTTCCTTGGAGCGACTAATCAAACAACTAATTTCAATGCTCAAAGAAATAAATTAAATACTGAAACTAACCTTTACAATGAGTTACAAAATTTCATTAGAATATTCAACAAAAGCATAAAACCCAACGTACTTCTTCCAGATGGATTGACAATTTCAGAACTTAATTTTCACAATATCCCTAACTTGAATTTTGTTTCTGATTTAGCAAAGAAACCTGATTATTTTTTTTATCAAGAAAGATTAGGGAAAGGTGGATACTATAATGTTCTGACTAAAGAATTAAAACCTTATTCTTTTGATTTTTTCAACAATAGAACAGTAAATTTCTTAGTAATTACACCAGACGTACATGAAGGAACAACAGAGACTTTCATTAAAAGATTAGAAGCAAAGTTGAAAGATGTATTTCATCTTTATAAAATCCAATTTGACTATCAAACTTTTAGTTTAAATTATGAAAATTATGAGGAGGCGATAGGCAAAATTTCTAACCTCAATTATGATATAGCTATTGTTACAGTTTCTACAAATGACAAAACTATACCAATAAATTCATCACCATATTATGTTTCCAAAGCTAAATTATTAAATCAAAGAATCCCAACACAAGAAATTACTGTTGAAATTATGAGAAAAGCTGACAATATGATTTTGGACGCAATTGCTCTTAATATATATTCAAAAATTGGTGGTAGTGCTTGGACTATAGAAAAAGTTCAGAAACAAAAAACAGAAGTAGTAATAGGAATTAGCTCAACAATAAATTTTAGCAATGAAAAAGTTATTGGTTTTGCAAATATCTTTGATTACAATGGCAATTACCTAATTGGAGATTGTAGCACGATTAGTAATTTGACAAATTATGCATCTGACCTTGAAAAACATCTTACACACTCAATTAGTAATCTTATAGAGCAAAAAGGCTTGCAAAAATCAGACCCTATCAGACTTATTTTTCACTTATCAAAAGAAGCAGGAAAGAAATATGAATTGAAAGCTATTGAGAATACACTTACAAAATTCAAAGATTATGACATTCAATTTGGTATAGTACATTTAAGTTATAATCATAATTTGAGAATTTTTCTAAATAATGGAATTGATATTCCTCAAAGAGGAACATTTATTCAAATTTCGACCTTTCAAGCATTGCTACATTTAGGAAAAGGTACAAAAATTCCAATTTTAGTGCGTTTAGACCAGAGATCAACTTATAAAGATATTTTTGATGCGTCCAAGCAAGTATTATATTTCTGTCATTTGTGTTACCGAAATTTTAGACCTGCAAACGTTCCTGTAACAATAAAATATCCAAGTCTAATGGCTAAATTAAGCGATGAGTTAATTCAAGTTCCAAAATGGGATACCAATCAACTGAATAATATTCATGACAAACTTTGGTTTATATAATGTTTATCTTAGATGAAATATCAAAAAAGGAAATTATACTTTTTGAACAATCCAGTTCGAAAGAAGTTATGTTTTATTCATACTTAACGAATAAGAATTACAACAAAGATACGATAAACCACAATGGCGAAGTAGAAAAAGTATGCTTATCAGCTTTTATAGATTCTCAATTAGATGTAACAAAAGAAATTTCACAAGGATTAAAAGCAAAACCTTTTAAGGGATTTCATTTCAGTACAAATATTATTTCACTAATTGCTTATTCTATGAAATCTGAAGAAATTAAAACCAAATATCTTGCATCTTTTTTTAATAGTTCATCTTTAACTCAAAAATTTGTAATTACTCAAGTTTTTGATAATTTTTCTATTTCCCATTCAAGAGAAAATGAAACAATATTTGACCAACTTATAAGCGAAATTGTCATCAACAAAGATTTTGAAAAAGGTGAAAATATTATTCTACAAGCTTTTCAACAAGTAACTGATTTAATCGAACTATACTTAGTCCGTTTTTCTTACGAACAAATAATTTTACAACATCCGAACACAAATATTGAGATAAAATACAACGAGCTTTCTGAAAATTTTAATAAATTAATTTCTTCAACTAAACGAAAAATCAACAGAAACGTAAACCTCATAGTTATTGGATTCGGTATTGTTTTAATTCCTGCAATTCCTTATATCATAAAATTAAAGTGGAACGATTGGGAGCTAGAACCAATATTTACAGGAATTTCAATATCAATTTATATAATTTCATTTATTTTTATTGTTCTGTTTAACTCAAATCCAAGTTGGAGTAAATTTATTAAAATCTTTAAAAATTGGTTGTTAAAAAAGTGGTTTAGCAGACGAAATATTGACATAGAGAAACTAAAAAAATTAACTAATTATAACTTGTAAATCAAATATTTTAGCACACTATTTGTATTTCTACAAATAAAAAATGCAAAAATATCTACTATTTCTAGTAATAAGTTTAATAACACTTACAACAAATATTAGTTGTGTTTCAAAAAGAAATTTAGATAATTTTACAATCATATCTTATGGTATTTCAGCAATAAGTATAGATGGATTAGATTATAAGAATGGAGAAGTGTTTAATATAGTTGCGAACCGTTGGGGAATTACTTTTAAAAGTAACGGATGTGTAATAAGTAACTCTTTGAAAAGAAAAATTGAAAAGAACAACAAAGAAGCTTTTGCGAATATTGAAATGAAATTTGGTAAAGATTGGAAAGATAGGTTTAATGCTGAAGTTGAGAAAGAAACGAAAAAATATAAATAATCTTTGCGTTTGAATTGAAAAAAATACGAAATTTGTACTATATCAAAAATTAGAACCCAATATTTATTTATTGGTTCGTTTTTTGATTTAAAATATATGCTAAACACTGTAAAAAGTGATTTAGTAAGACATCAACGAAAAAAAAGAAAGCGTTAGCTTTTATTCTGTTAATCTGAAATCTGGAAAATTTCTAATACAATGCAGAATAAACAGTTTGCACTTACATCCTTTGGGTGTGGGGACAAGTCTTGTTTATATATTGTATTGGCATTCCAGAGCCACAGATTAATGTAAATATTGACTACAAACCCACGCCTTTCTTATTCTAATAATCTAAAATTTCTACATTGGGTTTGGGTGGATTTTAAAAATTCATCTTATGAAAAAATTCTTATTGATTGGTTATATCTCAATCGCATTGGTTAGTTGTGGTGCTGTTAATAGAACGGTTTTTGGAACAACTGAAGAAACTCTAATTAAAACTGTTGCAATAGAGCAAAATTGCTCATCTGAAAATGTTAAAATTGTTGAAAGGGTAAAAGGACTTCATGGAGCAACTTATGCACTTGAGGTATGTGGTAAAAGAATGGTGTATAAACAAGTGGGTTCAGTGTTTATGGAAGCCTCAAAAGCCGATGAAATGATTAACAGTTTTAAAAAGTAGATTAATGTGGTCTTTTATAATAATTATAGCTGTAATAGCAATAATCGCATTGCTTTTTATGGGTTCTAAAGATGATGGAAACCAAGCGTTTGGAGCTTATGTAATAGGTAACCTTTTACCAGCATTGGTAAAAATAGGAATAGTGATAGGTGTAATTGTCTTGATTTTTAAAACGTGTAGTTAATTTTATTATGAAAAAACTATTTTTATTTTTAGCAATACTATCATTTGCAATTACTTTCGCTCAAAACAAGCAATTTGTTAGAAATTACGAACTTGTAAGAATGAGTGATGGAAATTCACAATTAGGTGAAATTGTGAATATGAGTGTATCAATTATTTTCTATTATCAAAACCAAAAAAATATCGTAATCAAAAGTGGTAATAATGTAATAAAGACAGTCATGTATGGAAGTGCAGAAAAAGGTGTAATGGATGATGGTACAGAATATATTCGATATATGGCTAGGGATAATACTTCGGGAACTGTTTACCAATTTTCATTATTAGACAATAATAGCGCTGGTGTAAAGTGTATTGTAATGAGTAAAGTAATTAAGATTATTTGTTATTAGACGATTAAAAGAATTAATTAACAAAGGAAAGCAGGGCAATAAAACCCTGCTTTTTTAAATAAATTAGTTTGAACTACGCTTGTAAAAAGGATTTTTAATATTTCCAAATTCTTTCTTTTTCCAAAATAAAATAGGGTTCAGAAAACCATTTTGTTTTAGTATAACTAACGCATTTTCAAAACTTTGAAAAAGCTCATAATTTTCTTTTGTTTTTATAAGTAGAGAATTTACTTTTTTGTCTTTAACCCACTTAATCGCCACTAAATTATCATTATAAATTGGTAAATCAATATTATTAATTTTACAATAATGCAAGGCGTGAACAATTGCCATAAAATCTGCAACATTTTGAGTACAGTACCCTTTATATTTCACTTTAAATATCCATTTATTTGTACTTTCATTAAAACCTTTATAAACCATTTTTTTAGTTTTAATATTTGCTGTTGAATGAACTATAATTTTATCCATTTTTTTAATTTTTATTTTAAAATCTTATTCTATCTCAATTTTTGGGATATTGCCAAATCTTTCCATACATACGCTTTCAATCATTGTTTTTACGGTTTCTATATATGGCTGTGTAGTAGCAATACAATCATGAACTGTAAATACAGGAATTTTTCTCTTGTAATTTCTAATCAAGGGTTTTGCAACATTCTCAATCATTATATCCGCTTCTAATTCAAAAAGCTTTTTTGATAATTTTTTATATCCATGCCGTTTTTCTGTAGTTATTAAATCATGAAGAATTGGAAAGAATGATTGGAATACCACTTGAATATTTTCATAATTAGAGATTTTGCCAAAAATCATTGATATAAAAAATTGTTTAGCCAATTTTCTATCGTGCTCATAAGTATTCTTGTATTCTATATCAAATTGTTTCTTAAATTGTATTTTCCACTCATCTCCGAAAAGGTTTTTAAGTGGCTCAATAAATAAATCATAAATCTTTCCCTCAATACATAAAAAATTGAACTCGCCAATCTCTTTATTCATAAGCGTTTTGGGGGATTCAGAATACATATTATGAAAAGAAAAAGATTTACTAATTCTTTCTAATCGAACTCTTGAAAATCTAGGATTAATGGTTTTAAAATAATTAGAAAGAAGATATGGAACACAATTTTTAATATCTATTTCAATTAGTTTTTCGCCTTTGTAGATAAGGTTTTTTCTAATTTCTTTATTCAAAAGAGCGTACGAATTATAATACCTACCAGCCGTTTTATATTTTTTCTTCCCTGTTCCATCATCTTTTAATTTTTTAGAATATCTCGAAAAACTATATTCTCCATTCATAAATTCCACCATCTTTTTCATCGCCAAAAGATAACTTGAATAGGCACTCAAATCTTTTGATATAGGTTCTCCATGTGAAATTTTTAAGGGATAATTAGCGGTTTCAAAATATCTATCAAAAATCTCTTTTTCTACTTTTTCAGTATCAATAGAAAAATCATACTTTACAAAAAAATTAGATAAAGATCTTTCGTACTTCTTTGTATAGCTGTTTTTATATTTTATTTCAATTTTAGACTGATATTTTTCAAAATAAATAACTTCGGCATAGACTCTATAAAATTGGTAAGGTTTATAAAAAGCATATCCAAAACATCTTCCCTCTGAATAAGATTTTCTAAAGACTATTTTTTCATTTATTAAAAGATTAATGTATTTTGGATAAACTTTTTGTAAAAATTTAAACCAATATTTACTGCTAATCCTTGATTCTTTTTCGTACTGTGCAACATTTTCTTTTACATTAGGAAAGACTGATTTTAAAATAATACTTGAAATAATAAATTTCAGATTATTAAGATTAAAGTTTTCTATACTTTCGTTACCTTTAGCTTGTAGATAATCAAAATCAATAGATTGAGGTAAAAGCATCATTGCTTCGTTATCAGTTACAGTTAATACCATAATTTTTGTTTTTTTTAAGACAATAGAAATCCTGACAACAGATTTTTTCCATTGCGATTTGTTAATAATTAAACTTGGATAAATTGATTTTAAAGCCTGAAAAAGAGTCTAGAATAGTTAGGCTTCAAAAAGATAAATAAAGCGTTAAAAGAACCTTATTTGTTTGAAAATTTACACGAAATTAGATTTGTCTGAATAAAGAAAATTCAATACATCACTTTTTCTGTAAATAGGATTTTTTCCCGACTTGCCTACAGGGGTTAAGATACCTTTACGCTTCCATTTCCATACAGTAACACGGCTTTTTCTTGTAAGTTGGCAAACCTCGCTAATCAATAGATGCTCTTCGTGTTCTGCATCCGTTGTAGTTTTCTCTTGGTTCTCTAATTTTGATAGAACCAAATCTAGTTTTTTGTCCGTTTGATTTTCAGACGGAATTGCACTCAATAGTTGTGAAAGTGCATCAAGTAATTTTTCTTTACTCATAAATAATGATTTTAATATTTATGGTGCAAATTTCTTGATTTCACAGGGGAAAAGGAATCGAAGGGATGAATAGGGAATAAATAGGGGAGTTTTAGAAGTATTGCTAAAAGGGGTGTTTTATTGCTTCGGACTTTGGTACATCCCTATATGGCTTCATAAAAGTATTGACACTACTTTTTGCGAAATTTTTAAATTGCCCATTTTTCTTATGTTGAAAATTTCTTAAAATCCATTCCTCAATATCATCATTGTTATTGGCGTAAATAATTCCCTTTGCATTTAATTCTCCAAAAAATTTTGCAAAGACATTTTGATTGCAATTAATACGAATTTTATTACTTGCGATGTCTATTTCTCCAAAAATTAGATTTTTCAATTCTTCACGTAAGATTATACTAGAAAGGTATGGCTCAATACAATCATAAACTTCTTGTGGTTTGCTAAAAGTAATTCTAACAGTTGAGTCAGTAATAAAATCAGGGTAATCAAACCTTAAATCCAAAGACAATTTAGTAATATTATCAGCATAATTTTTTAAGATTTCTAATTTTGAGATATGCTCTTTATTTAATTTTTCAAGTAAAGTATTTAATTCTATGCTTTCAGTATATTTAGGTTCTGAAATCTCTAATGTGAAAGTATGTTTTGAGTAAATGTACTTTACTTCTTTTTCAATGATTTCAAATTGATATGAATAATAACTTTTGATTTCCTCAAAATTGTCGCTTTCAAAATCACTCAAATAACTTACTAGAATAGTTTTATTAAATTGTTTATCGTCTCTTCCATAATACCAATAATAATCTTTGGAAGCAATTGTAAAAAAAGCATTGCATAATGTTTTACTATGATAAAATAACTGAATAAATTTTTCAGAAAATATGTAATTCGGATTGTTAAAATATTTATATTCTAATTCGATATAGTTCTCATAATTATAATAGGAATCTTTAAGAAATCTCCATATTATATTTTGATTTTTTTTATCGCCTTCATCATAAAGAATTTCAAATGAGTTTTTTCCAAAAGGAAACACATTTTTATATTTTGAATAAATCGATTCTATTTCATTAACCTGCTCATCAAAATTTTCAGAACTTACATTTAAAATTTGTTGAAACTTATATCGAAGTTCATTTATTAATTTATAAAAATTATCTATCTTTGTTACCATACATTTACTTAATACAGATTAACAAATATCGGTAAAAAAGACTGAATTTTTACAAATTTGTCCACGATTTGTCCCTGTAAGTAAATAGAGAATAGTTAATTCATTGAAAATCATACAGGAGGGATATTCCTGGAGAAACCACTTTGAAATGTTCAATTTCAAGCAAATGCCCTTAAATCGTATGATTTAAGGGCTTTTTGTTGTCATTTGATAACAAATAATATCAATTTTTCTCAATTCGTGAGGTGACCTATTCGGTTACCTCATTATTTTTTTATGTTTAGGTAACCGAATTCTCTGGAAAAGCCCATGAATAAGCTTGTTTCATTATTGAACATCTTGTGAAGAAGGACACTTTAAATTTATTTTAACCTTTAAAGTCACCACTATGAATGCCAAAGTTTCGGTATTATTTTATGCCAAAAAATCCAAAGCAAAAAACAATTCCCGAGTTCCTATTTATTTACGAATCACTGTAAATGGAAAGCGAGCAGAATTTTCTACTGGAAAAGATGTTGAAATTTCCAAATGGAGTTCCGCTCAAAATCGCTTAAAAGGAAATTCTGAAGAAGCGAGAACTATAAATAAGTATTTGGATATCCTGCAATCGAATGTTCTAGTCCTAGAAAATAAATTGTTGCTATCAAGAGATAGTTTCGATGCAACAGACATTAAAAACCTATTAACTGGAGCTGAAACAACTGAAAGATTCCTAATCC
>APMI01017605.1_pt1 | contig 15567 bp, 9 predicted proteins | sample 667938 | NCBI WGS metagenome assembly APMI01 (sample SAMN01084076, study PRJNA167559) | wastewater metagenome | biome: Wastewater | place: Denmark: Ejby Moelle, Odense | collected 2011-11-28 | reverse complement strand
TCTATATCATGACCAAAGGAAAATTCATTTAAAGTAGATTGCCATTCATTCGTAAAAAACAACTTCAAATGGCCTGTATCTTTATCAATTATATGATCATTGAAAAGCAAAAGAATATTCCTGATTCTATCTGCCAGTTTTGTATCCGGCCAAACTTGATACAAATTTGCATAGGCTTCTACAACATGCAAGTGCGTATTAGTGGTCTTAGGTGTGTTTTCGTCCTTGTCTGAGAGCCGAACATCAGACAGTAGTTCCCAATCTTCGGCAAAAGCTTCAAAGTACCCTTTGTAAACAGGATCTATGCAGTGCGCCTCTATGGCTTCATACAGTTGCTTTGCCAATAGCAGCGCTTCTTCACTATTCGTAAGTTTTACATATTCGCTTAATCCGTAAATACAAAATGCGATTCCGTAAGTTTGTTTTTTTCCATCTGCGATGGTTCCATCCGCATTAAGTGCCCAATAAGCACCGCCATATGTTCTATCAACAAAATGACTGGCTACATAATGAAAAGCTCTGTCAGCCATCATCTCCCAATCCGGATTAGGGTATTTGAGTGCCGCGGAAGAAAAAGACCAAAGAATACGGCTATTCAATACCAAGCCCTTTTGGGCATTTGGAATAACATGTTCCTGAGTATCAATTTCCCCGATGAAGCCGCCATTTTCTTCATCAATTGTATAATCAATCCAATACTGAAGAATTCGATTCAATTCTTGTTCCAAATCTTCAATTAAGGCTGATGTATTTATGATACTGTGAACCATGATTTCTTCAATTCATTATATTATTTTGTTTAGATAAACTGGTAAACTATATACTCTCCAGAACCGATTGATTCTTATTTATCAATTCTTGAATAGTCAAAACAGTATTATAGGATGTTAAACCATCTTCGAGTGTATTCATTACATAATCCAGTAACTGATCTATTGTTGAAGTGGCTACGTGCATTCTGGTGTCGGAAGATGCGTAATAAATGAACACTTTCCCATCTTCATCTACAATCCAACCATTATTAAATACGACATTGGACACATCGCCAATTCTTTCATCTCCTTCCGGAGCTAAAAAATATCCCGCAGGCTTGTGAATCACTCTAGAAATATCGTTAAGATCCGTTAAAAACATATATAAAACATAACATATATAAAACATATCTCAATCCTGCGGCAGTATTTCTAACACCATGTGCCAGATTGAGCCATCCTTGTGATGTTTTTATCGGCGCAGGACCCATTCCATTTTTCAACTCTGAAATAGTATGATAGAGGCGGCTGTCAATTACCTGTTCGCTTTTGATAACGGCATGTTCCATATTATCTGCAAAGCCCAATCCAATGCCACCACCACTACCTGTGTCTATAAACCCATCCTGTGGCCGCGTATAAAACGCATATTTCCCATTTACAAACTCTGGATGTAATACCACATTTCTTTGCTGTGCAGATGGTGTTATCAAATCAGCTAATCGTTCCCAGGTTTTCAAATCTTTGGTACGCACTATGCCGCATTGTGCAACAGCGGAGGACTGATCAGATTCTGGAGCAGTCGGGTCTTTGCGCTCAGTACAAAACAAACCATACACATACCCATCTTCATGATGCACCAACCTCATATCATAAATATTCGTATCGGCAACATCTGTTTCAGGAATCAGCACTGGGCTGTCCCAAAACCGAAAACCATCAATACCATTATCGCTTTCTGCAATCGCAAAAAAAGACTTCCGATTTACGGCTTCCACTCTTGCCATAACCAGATACTTATCTTCCCACTTGATAGCTCCTGCGTTTAGCACTGCATTGATTCCGATCCTTTCCATCAAAAATGGATTGGTAGTTTCATCTAAATCATATCTCCAAAAAACAGGAGTATGTGCGGCTGTGAGTATAGGGTACTGATGCCTATCAAAGATGCCATTTCCCAATTCCTTTTTGTTATTCCTTCGATTTATCAAGCGATGATACGCTTCAAATAGAGAGGCTTTCCGTTCTTCAAAAATTCTAACCATAGCTGTACTAATTATTTGTATTCGAAATTCTTTTTTGATTTAGTTCTTCAGTAATCTCTTTTACTTTTTTGTCGGACAAGGGATAAAACATCATTCCAATAAATGCTAATAAACAACAAGCCGCAGGCATCAAACTAATCATAATTCTTTCTCCAAATATGGTATCAGCACTTTGTTGTGCAGCATCAGGTATATAGTTAAACATGGCCAGTACCCAGCCGCTCAACGCAGCACCCAACGCCCATCCCAACTTTTGAGACATAGATGAAGATGAAAAGATTAATCCGGTAGCTCTTCGGCCTGTAAGCAATTCCTGATGATCTACAATATCAGCAAACATGGACCACAACAGCGGTAATACATAACCGGCAAATACAGAGATGAGAAATTGTAGTATAAAAATGACTGTGAGGTTATTAGGCATAAAATAAAAAACCACACTGAGTACTCCGGCAAAAAGAATCGAGATCATGTAAGTTTTCTTCTTTCCATACTTTGCCGAAATAGATGGAGCCGCCATTACCCCAATAAGATTTGCTGCCTGACCAATGAGGAAATAGATAGTTGTAATATCCCAACCAGTGCCGGCCATTTTATAATGCACATTTACGTAATCCCTAAAATAGTAAATTGCCACACTATCGCGAACAGCATTGAAAAGCAAGGCTGCCAAACCCGTTCCTACCAAAATCCACCAGGGTTTGTTGTTGAGTAAGTTTTTCAAATCTGACTTTACTGAAACATTATCTTCAGTAGCTATCTGTGCTACACGTTCTCGGGTCCAACTGAAGCAAAGCATAAACAATATCACGCATATTAATCCAATAACGCCTACGCCCATAGCCCAGGCAATGGCGGAAGTACTGATAGACCTTTCTAAAGCACCTTGCGCCTGAGTCTGCACACTTTGAGGATCAAAAGTTTTTGCAAAGAAATCAATCAATGGTTGCAACAACATAAATGTTACAAAGCTTCCGATAAAAGCAAAGGACATTCTGTAAGAAGACAATTGATTTCTTTCATTTGGATTCGCAGAGATCACGCCCAGCAAGGAAGCATAAGGAACATTGATCAATGAATATACCACCATCATCAACGAATACGTAATATATGCATAGATTAGTTTTCCAGAACTTCCAAAATCGGGAACATAAAATGTAATGGCACCCATTACGGCAAATGGAATTGCAAACCATAGCAAATAAGGGCGATACTTACCCCATCGAGACTTAGTACGATCAGCAGCAATACCTACAAATACATCAAACACCGAATCCCAAAGACGGGCAACTAAAAACATGGTGCCTGCTGCTGCTGCTGTAATGCCAAATACATCGGTGTAAAAAAACAACGAGTACATGCCAAATATTTTCCAAAACATGGAAGAGGCCGCATCGCCAAAACCATAGGCTACTTTTTCTTTTATCGAAATTTTATCGCTCATATAACACGTTGAGTTGTTTTTATCAATTTTCTACTTGTAATCATTAATCAATTTCCAGGTAGTGATATCGCTATCAAAAACAGTATTTAAGCCCTGCTCTTCCATTGGAGGATCGCCTGTAAAATCATCGCCTTGTTTCCAAAAAGTCTGCCCCAGTACCGGACGCCCAGTTCCACCAAAAGCCCAAAAATTTAGCCCTGCAATACTTCCGCGCTTTAGCTTGCTATTTTTATAGATACCCAAAATAACTTTGAAATACTCATTCCGTAGTTGCGTAGTGGCAATGGGGCTAAATTGATGATGATCTCTCGGCAAGCCAAATTCTTCAATAACTAAGGGCTTTCCCACTTCCTTTGCAATAGCCTCGTGCACTTCGATATATCGGGCAGCTCTGCTTCTTATTGTATCAATGGATTGCTGCATACTTTCGGGAACAAACCATCCCCAATTTTTAGCCCAGATATGAATAGTAAAATAGTCTACATTTTTATCACTATGTATCTTCCTGTACAAATCCAGATCGCCATCTGTTGCCATGAAACCTTCATGGCCAATACTTACCAAATGATGTTTATCGATGGCTTTGATAAAGGCAGCCACATTGCTAATCCATGAGGCATAATCCTTATCAGCGGCAGGGCGCATGGGTCTTGGTTCATTAGCCAATTGCCAGGCCATGATGGTAGGATCGTCAATATATCTTTTTCCTGTAACAGAATTTTTTCGGGTTACAATGTGCTTCACCTGATTGAGATAGGCTTCTTTACAGGGAGCACAACTATAAAAACGTGCAGTGATATCTCGCTGTTCATCCCAAGTAAGTTTGCGTTGCAGGATGCTATCCGGTACTAAATTAAACCAGTTTACGTATTGCAAAAAGCCTCCACTCCATTCCCAGTTGTTGCTTAAAAACAAAACGGCTTTCATATTTCGCTTTGCCATTTCCGACAACAAAAAGTCGATTCCTTGTAGCAATCGGTCATCAAAAACTCCCGGAGCTGTTTGAGAAGCAGGCTGCACACGGTTTACACCATTGATTATTCCACTTCCTTCTACGGCAGCCATAATTCTCAAGTTAGTAACGCCATTATTTTTTAGAAAATCAAGTTCCCTCCTTAGCCGCACTATGTTTGCCTTATTTTGAATATCCATTCCTAAAAGCGGCCCATACCAATAGTTTGTACCAATGAAATGGTAAGGCTGATTGTTGACCATCAACTGATGGTTCTTCCTTTGCACGAAATCCTTTTGAGTATTTCCATGCAGCATAGTCAAAATAAAACAAATAGATAGCAACAATGTCCTGATCATACTTTTATACTTTAATAATTTCTATTTTTTCATACATCAAACTATGCCACATGGAAGGTTCAAAACTTATTTACACCGGGAGCATATTCTGACAATTTTATTCGGAAATAAGTCCAAACTTCTTTAGGAACTGAAATAATTCTTTGAGGGCCCCAATCTAAGGTTACCATATACTTAGAATCGACGGCACCGCCCTTCACATAGAAGGACATATAGTTCATTCCTGTTAAATCTATATTTCCTCCGCCAAGTTGCAATCCACCCCAAGCACCTGTCCAACCTGCATCTAAGGAATAGTTGCCACATACTTTATTGGAACTGTTACTAAAGTTTATATTGTCTGTACCCCAACTCCAGTTCTGAAAACCACTTTGCAAGGCATCATCATACACCACCCTTGCATTAGCAACGCTTACAAACTCTTGGGTAGTTTTAGACAATCCGGTAGCATTGGTAATATCCAGCGTAGCTCTGGAAGATGTTGTTACTGGCATTTTAACTACTAACTTCTTTTGTGTTTTGGAAATAATAGTAGCTTTATCCGTTGTACCAGTAAGCCTCACATCTGATACGTCAGCAAGATTTGTCCCTGATAAGGTGATTTCAGACCCCGGAAGAAAATCCTGAGCAGGGCTGACATTTAATATTCTAGCAAAAGCTAATACTTTAAAAGGAACGGTAATGCTTTTCCCTTCACTATTGGTAAGTACAATATTTTGTGGACCTCCGTATGCAGTATCGGGTACTTTAAAAATAATGGAGTTCTCTGCATTTAAAGTAGGAGTTATGGAAGCAGGTACTGCCGCATTCGAAAAAACAACACTGCGCATATCTCCCAAACCAGAACCTGTAATTGCCACAGTAGAACCGCCTGCTCCACTATCTATATTAATACTACCAAACACAGGATTTCCTGAAACCGAGAAGTTTGCTCCGTCAGAATCCTTTTTGCAGGAATATAGCAGCATACTCACAATGGCGACAACAAACAGTGCAAGTATTGTATGCTTTACATTTTTGAAATAATAATTTTTCATCATTATGTTTTTTTATAACTTAATTAAGGACAGCAGCACCATATTCAGATAGCATTTGTCTGCTTTTTTAAAGTGAGTGCGCTATTACTAATAAAAGGGCACAGCCGGTTTTGCCAATTCAGGATCTGTTACAATTTCTCCTGCAGGTATAGGCAAGTGCATCATTGCTTCTGTAAAAGAAGTAACATGATTGGGAGTGGTTACTGACCCTCTATCCTGAGCCATAATAATAGACTTAGCTTTTGCAAACCCTTGGCGTTGTACATCAAACCAATAATCACCTTCAAAAGCCAGTTCCATCCTTCTTTCTTTAAAGATATCTGCTTGTGTAATAGACGACTTTGCTATCAAGTCTGCTCTTTTTCTCACTTTGTTAAATGCGGCAAGTGCTGCACCATCTGACGTTGAAGCATTCTTCCCTAAAACAGCTTCTGCATAAATCAATAAAACATCTGCATACCGTAAGAACATTGTATTCAGGCTTGTTTGCATTCCTAGCACGGTTTCGCCTCCATAGCTTTTTCCAGGACCCACTACGTATTTAGCAATATTGGATCGTACCTCGTTCAATTGCCCGCCAGCATTTGTTGGCTGTATGGTATCGTACCGATAACCATTAGCCATAAAGGTATTATAAGCTGCGTTTCCATCAACTGTGGGTTTCCATGATGCGAAAGTCCATCCATGTTCCATTACAGATCCTGCTCTGCGATTATCTCCCGGTTCGTAGGCTTTCAACACATCCAAAGATGGTTTATACAGTTCCCACATACTAGATTCTTTGGTGGCCAAATTACCAGGGCCAAAATCGGGTTGCATCAGGCTAGGGCCGCCCCAGGGGCTACTTCCGTTCATTGCATGCTGAATGGCAAAAATAGACTCTACGCTGTTGTTGTTTGCACTTGAATTGAACAATGAAGCATAATTTGGAAGCAGATCATATTTGTTGGAAGCAATCACTTCCCCTGCTTTTATTCTTGCACTATCGTAACATGGAGCTTCGTTTAAAGCTGTAGCTCTGTATAAATACAGCTTAGCCAACATTCCTTTTGCTGCATATTTTGTTAACCTACCAGGCACATCTGTTTCGGGTAAATTATTTTCAGCAGATTTTAAACTCTCTGTGGCAAAGCGAAGAACATCGGTCTGCAGATAGCGAGGAATCATACTGGAAGTGCCTTCCAATGCTACTTTTCCCGGGTCGGTTACAATAGGTACTGCACCCCAGGTTCTACTTAAATAAAAATAAGTAGTGCCAATCATAAAATCACATTCGCCAATTGCCGGATCCAGAAAGCTGGCATTACCTCCAACCGTCTTCTTAAACTGCAAAGCATTTTTATAAGATGCTGCCCATCCATTTACCTTGTAAAGCGATTTCCAGGAATCGGCCAATCGAACAGCAGTAGCAGCAAGTGTAAAATTCAAAAAGACCAGATCATCATTATTTCCGGCCGATACAAATATGTTTCCGCCCATTATGTCGCCAATGCCAGGCATGGCACGTTCTTCATACCCCGTCCAAGGCAGACCGCTATACAGCGTACCGGTAAGGCTTCGTACCTCTTCGGCAGTATTATAGTAATTAGCAAGAGTGGTTCCATCTAACGACCCTTTGTTATCCAGAAAGTCTTTCTGGCAAGAGGCAAGGGAGATGAATAAAACTACTGCTATGCTTAGGAATATTTTATTCATAATATATTTTTTATAATTAATCAATTAAAATTCTACGTTGATACCTGCAGTGAAAGTGCGCGGAATTGGATAGTGTCCCATATCTACATTTTGTAGTTTTATGCCACTATTATAAGATCCAATTTCAGGATCGTATCCGCTATATTTTGTAAATGTGTGTAAATTTTGAGCAGTAATATAAATTCTGGCATTACTGAAAATACTTTTACCGGCAATCTTATTGGGCAACCTATATCCTAATGTAATATTTTGAATACGCATGTAAGATCCGTCTTCTATGTATCGGTCGCTCACATATCTGTTATTCACGTTATCGCTGGTAAACCGAGGTAATTCTCCCTTAGTATTTGCGGCTGTATAACGATTGTTCAGCACATCTTTTGTCTGATTCCAGTATGGATTGGCCATACCTTCGGTTTGCCAGCGTAGAAAGTTGTAAATATCTGCGCCATAGCTACCTTGTAAGAATATAGAAAGATCAAAACCTTTGTATCCAAAATTATTGGTCAAGCCGTAAGTAAATTTAGGATATGGAGTGCCAATATTTGTAAAGTCGCTGGCATCAATCACTCCATCAGGTTTACCATCCGGGCCGCTAATATCTTTGAATCGAACATCGCCCAACCAGGTATGTTTTTCATCCACACTGTATCCAAACTGCGGTAAGCTATTATTCAAATCTTCTTGAGTGCGGAACAAACCGTCAGTTTTCAATCCCCAAAAAGTACCTACGGGGTTTCCAGGAGTTGTATGTGTTAGCAAATAACCATCATAATATACTTTGCCATCAAGGCTGCTGGTAAGATTGGCTAGATTATCCAATTTGTTTTTGAATGTTGAGAATATACCTGTAATCTTCCAATCGAAATCTTTGCTTTTTATTGGAGAATAATTGATGGTAAGATCCAGCCCGGTATTTGTCATCTTTCCAGTATTGCCAACGGGTGCTTTTAAATCGTTCCACTGATCGCCGATGCCAAGATAAGCGGCACCGGTACTAAAGATGAGCATGTTTTTGGTTGATTTGTTGTACAAATCTAAACTCACTTCAAGCTTGTTTTTGAACAATGAAAAGTCGATACCCAAATTGGTAGAAGCTACTGTTTCCCATGTTACATCAGGATTGGCAATACCATTTAGGTAAGTGGAAGTTCCAAAACCCACAGCACCGTTCCAAACGCCTACGCTTGAATTAAACAAAGGATTAGGAGCACCACCGGGAGGATTTTGATTACCCACTTCTCCATAACCGGCTCTAATTTTAAAATAATTCAAAACGCTTTTAATGGATTCGGCAAATTTTTCATTCGTTACAGTCCATGCGCCCGAAACAGCAGGAAAATACCCCCAACGTTTTTTAGGTGCAAATTTTGAAGAGCCATCTCGTCTGATACTTGCAGATAAATTGTACCGATTGTCGAATGTATAATTAGCTCTTGCAAAATATGATTCGATTGCCCAATCGCTTTTACCACCCGATAGCCCCCAAGTGAGTGCATCGGTGCTTCCGGCGTTTAAATCCAAAATACCATTTACGAGGCTTGGCTTGCTTCCTGCAATTTGTTCCCAATACCCATATTGTGCTTCATGCCCCAGTACAGCATTAATTGAGTGCTTATTAAAGCTCCTATTAATATTAAAGAAATTGCGCAAATTGTAATAATAGCTATTGGAACGATTTTGAATCAGTTTGCTGATTTGCGAGTAAGTACCAATAGTTGCATCCTTTTGAAATGCATCATTATTTTGATAGCTTAATGAATATGAAACTTCGTTCCTCAAAGACAACCATTTCAACAGGTTGACATCGGCATACACATTTCCAAAAATATTATTATTGATTGTTTTATTACCTCTAAGGTTGGCACTGGCCACAGGGTTTAGTGCATTAGAATTATACATTCCGGCAGTTGTATTTGTGCTAGCTCCTGCCCATGTACCATCTAAATTTTTTAACGGCACCAACGGGCTTAAAATAGCAGCCCACCAAATAGTACTTTCGGCGGCATCCGCCAATGTAACGTTTTGGTTACTTCTGGAAATGTTGCTACTCATACCAATTTTAGCCCACTTTTTAATTTGATGATCTAAGCTAAAACGGGTGGAATATCTGTTAAACGCCGATCCGATCAACACACCCTCTTGATCGAAATATCCGAGAGAAATGTAATAGTTTGTTTTATCGGTACCTCCTGAAAAACTTAATTGATGACTTTGCACATTGGCAGGTCTAAATATAGCTTCTTGCCAATTTGTTCCAGAACCTAAAATCGAAGGATCTTTAAATTCGGGCATAGAGTCTATAACATGAGGGGTTACACCATCCGGGGTTGCCAACTGGTTTTGATAGGTTGCAAATTCTTGCAGGTTCATCATATCGAGCTTTTTTGCAATTTTGGATTGTCCGATATAAAAATCATAAGCAATTTTGCCATCTCCCTTTTTGCCTTTTTTGGTAGTAATCAATATAACACCATTAGCAGCTTGCGAACCATAAATAGCCTGAGCAGAGGCATCTTTCAAAATATCTACAGATGCTATATCGTTGGGATTCAATGTTGCCAGAACGCTATTGCCAGTTTGTCCATTAGAGCCGCCCAAAGCATCAAACCCTGAATTGCTAACGGTGTTAGAAGTGAATGGCACTCCATCTATCACCACTAACGGATCGTTACTGTTGATTGTGGTAACGCCACGTACACGCATCGATACACCACCACCAGGTTGGCCACTATTATTAGTTACGGTAACACCTGCAACCTTTCCCTGAATAGCCTGATCTACACCCGTAGTTACTAAATTCTTTAAATCTTTTTCACTTACAGATGATATAGCGGTTGATACATTGGAGCGACTGGTAGTTCCGTAACCGATTACAACTACATCGCTTAAGGTACCTGCTACATTGCTCATCGCAATCACCTGAAGTGCTTCTCCCGTAATATCCACTTCTTTGGAGGGCATGCCAACATAGGTTACTACAAGCGTTTTCCCTGCTTTGGGTACTGTAATTACAAAAAGCCCCTTTTCGTTAGTCATAGCATAGGTTTGAGTACCCTTTACCTGAACCGTTGCTTTTTGCAATGGCGTACCATCGGCATCATTTACGATCCCCGAAATACGTTTGGAATCTTGCGCATGAGCTACAATTACAAACAAAGAGCATACAAAAAGTAGCCATGCTCTTGCATTTTTCTTCTTAATCATATGGCGTTAAATTTTGTTAAAATTACATATACAATCGGTTTAACTCCTAATACTATTCCATCATTTTTTTATACAATAAGTACAAATAGTATAGCGAATATTCTATAATATAATATTAATAACATGATTATCAATAAATTACAATATACTTTTTAAATATTTTATCAATAGTATTAAATATTACGACTAACACTATTCTTACTATTTATTATATACTTTTATATCATGTTTGACAATATACTTCGAGAAATTATACCACTCACTCCTGGCGATTGTTTTACAATCTTCAAGCGTGTAAAGTCTGATTTCGACTTTCCATTACACAGCCATGAAGAAATTGAGATTAATTTTATCAGTAATGGTAAAGGATCCAGAAGAATTATAGGAGACCACATAGGAGTGATTAACGATCTTGAATTGGTAATGGTAGGCCCCAATTTGCCTCATGTGTGGGAAACGCATCAATGCCAGAGCAAAGAGATTACAGAAATCACCATTCAGTTTCACAAAGATTTTTTGGACGAAAAATTTCTACGAAGAAATCAGATGAAACAAATGCAAAAAATGTTTGAACTGGCATCAAGAGGTATTCTCTTCTCTCAAGAGACCATCCAAGGCATTATGCAGCGCCTTCATACGCTTGAGCAAAAACAAGGATTCGATTCGGTACTGGAATTATTTTCTACACTTCATGATCTGTCCACTTCCCGAAATATGCAAACCCTATCCGATGCGAGCTTGGCTACAGATTATACTTATAACAGCCGTCGTATTGAAAAGGTAATGGACTACGTAAACCACAATTTCAATAGGAATATCACATTAGGAGAAATAGCTAAAATGGTGAATATGACCGAGATCTCTTTTAGTCGGTTTTTTAAAACCAAAACAGGTATCACTTTTATTGAAACCCTCTTAGAATGTAGAATAGGTAATGCTTCCAGACTACTCATCGATACAACCCAATCGATTGCTGAGATCGCTTACAACTGTGGTTTCAATAATATATCCAACTTCAACAGGCTTTTTAAAAAAAGAAAAGGATGCACTCCAAAAGAATTTAGAGAAGACTACAACTTTTATGGTACCCGAAAATTTATTTAGTATGTGTCATCCCTATTCTTTTGTAAACAACCTAAGGGTTTATTGAACAAAATATTTGAACATGCAGATTAACAAGCTTTATATTTTCTCCTCAATTGTATTAATAATTTTTGCACAACTTGCATTTGCACAAGTTGCTACTTTTGAAAAACAAAGAACTTTTATTTCCATGGCTGGAACGTGGAAATGCGATTTAGGCATCATCCATCTCCCTGGAACAATTGATGAAACCCAACTTGCTCCCAGAACGAAAGATACCCAAAGTACAGGCCAGCTAACACGATTGCACCCTTTCGTTGGAGAAATGGTCTATACCAAAACATTCGAAATTTCTGCCAAACATAGCAACAAAGAGTGGAGGCTCCTTCTGGAACGAACCAAACCCAGTACCGTATGGATTGACGGGAACAACATTGGCTCCAACCAAACAATCCTTTCACAACAAGTGTACAAAATAGGTACATTAAAAAAAGGTTCGCATCAAATAAAAATACTGATTGACAACAGTGCAAGTTCAGTACCATCTGGCATTCAAGGATCACACGCATGGACGGACGCAACACAAACCAACTGGAATGGCATCATAGGCAAAATAGGCATAGAAGGCAATGATAATGGCTTATTAATTGAGAACATAAAAATTGACGCACACCCCAGCCAACAACTGGCAACAGCCTGGCTATCCATTCAATCAAGTATATCGGGTAACGCTACAATAGTTATCAATAGCAATACCTGGAACACGAGCAACACCATACAATTGCCTACTCAAAAAATAAAAATCCAACTAAAAAAAGGAACCCATCCATACTGTATCCAATTCAACACCGGAACTAAACAAACACTCTGGAGCGAGTTTGATCCAGCATTATACAAAGCTCATTTCGAATTACGATGTGGAAGTAAAAAAGATTTCCTTTCTGTTAATTTCGGAATCAGATCTTTCAACACTTCGGGAACACAATTTACGATCAATGGTATTCGTACATTCTTGCGAGGCAAACATGATGGCTGCGTGTTCCTTCTAACCGGCTATCCACCCATGGATAAAAAAGAATGGCAAAGGCAATTTCGCATCTCCAAACAGTATGGCATCAACCACTACCGATTTCACTCCTGGACACCGCCACAAGCTGCTTTTGATGCTGCAAATGAAGAAGGCATCTACATACAGTCAGAACTCCCCTATTGGGGTTTTGTAAGTAAAGACAGCATCCTTCTTAATCACTTTTTGATGCAAGAAGGAAAACACATTTTAGACAGCTACGGCAACAATCCGTCATTTGTGATGATGGCGTTAGGCAATGAATTAAGCGGTAATCCTGCAGAAATGAAAACTTTAGTAGATGAACTAAAACACTACGACAACCGACGTCTTTATGCAATGGGCTCTAATAATAATTTAGGAACTGCCGGCCAACAACCCGGTGATGATTTTTTTGTAACCTGCAGAGTAGGCGGCAATGTGGGAACTGCCGATTACACCACGCACAGCCGTAGTTCCTTTTCCTTTGCCGATGCAAAAAACGGAGGTTACCTCAATGGCATCTATCCTACTACCGATATTACGTTTAGCAACCCCGTAGCACACGCTACAATACCAATAATAAGCCACGAAAACGGACAGTTTCAGGTATATCCGAACTATAATGAAATCAAAAAATATACCGGAGTATTATACCCCTATAATCTAGAAATATTTAGAAGGCGCTTAGCAAAAAATAATTTGCAACAACAAGCTAATGCCTTCCATAGCGCCACGGGAAAGTTTGCCGCTATTTGTTATAAAGCGGATATTGAAATGTGTTTAAGAACACCCAATTTTGGAGGGTTTCAATTATTAGACTTACAGGACTATCCCGGACAAGGCAGTGCCTATGTAGGGCTGTTAGATGCCTTTATGGATAGCAAAGAAGCGATCAGTTCTAAAACTTTTAATGGATTTTGCAATAGCATTGTTCCTCTTGCTGTAATGCCAAAATATTGCTGGAACAATGACGAGGAGTTTACAGCAGCTATCAAAATATTCAACTACAGCCATCAATCGATACAAGAGCAACTACACTGGAACATTGTAACGATCCGGAACAATGAGACAATCGCAAGTGGCCTTCTACCAGTTGATGCCGCGCAAGGCACGCTAAGCCTATCGGGCAATTTGCAAACCAGTTTAAGAAAAATAAAAGAACCTACGCAACTAAAACTAATGTTGCGCCTTGGAGATCATGAAAACAGCTATGATATATGGGTATATCCAAATAAAAATGTGTTACGATCTGAAAAAATATGGGAAACTCATTCATTAGACACTGCAATCAGCCTGTTAGCAAGCGGACAAAAAGTGCTGTTAACTCCCATTCATGACAGCATCATGAACAACAGTGTAGGCGGTATGTTCACCCCCGATTACTGGAACTATGCGATGTTTAAAAACATTTCAGAATATTTAAAAAGAGACGTTTCTCCCGGAACCCTATCTATCCTTACAAACCCTGCCCACAGCCTATTTAAAAACTTTCCAACGGATTCATGCAGCAACTGGCAATGGTGGATCATCAGTCGAAATGCAAGACCACTGATACTAAACAACACCCCTGCCAACTATAAACCAATTGTACAGGTGGTTGATAATATTGAACGAAATCACAAACTGGGTATTTTGTTTGAGATGGAGGTGAACAAAGGAAAACTTTTAGTAAGTATGTGTCAGTTAGATCATGTTCTTTACAAGCCCGAAGGCCGAGCCTTTAAGAACGCCTTACTTCAATATATGGAATCGGAAAATTTTGTTCCCCAATACAGCTTTACCAAAGAAGATTTAATCAAACTGTTTACCGAACCAATTGCCCAACAAAATATAACTGGTATAAAAAATATCACCACTTATCAGTAATGCTATCAATGCGCTCAGTGAATAACGTTTGCCTTTTGCAACAAAGCCAAACGTGCCAACATCTCCAACATGCCGCCTTGTGGCACCAAATTATGAACCTTTCTTTTTCCCACAAACCCCTTGTCTGATCTATCTGTTTGTAATGCGTTTGCAACTATCGCTGCAAACTGTTTTAAATACATTGCATTTTTATCATAGGCAAACAAGTGTTGGTATGCACGCATCAACACTGCATAAAACCAATAGTTGTCCTGCATTTTTCCACTGGAAAGAAACAATGAGGAAGTATTTTTTGCCATCTCCTTTGCCTGTGTAAGATATTCGTCGTTGCCAGTAAGTTCATAAAGATATATGGCCGATTGCATCATGGTTCCTGCATTATAAGAGTATTTCTTTTTATCTACTTTGCCATTGTGTACATTGATATTGTCAAAATATAAACCATCTATCGAATCCTTCAAATGTAGGTTGGCCCAGTTATACAAACTAAGAGCCACCTTTAAATAAGTATGATTTTTTGTTGCACTATATAGCTGCAAGGCCAATATTATTCCGGGGCCGTTACTACAAGTGTGCTTCGTTTTTTTATTGCCTTCTTCCCAGTATAAGCCGCCGCCGTTTATTGTATCATAGCCGGTCATCATAAATGTATAAATTTCTTTTCCCACCGCAAGCCATTTAGTATCCATCGTACTTTGATACAGATCCATAGCAGTGATGCCAATCCATTGGTTATCGTCATAAAACCGAGTACCACCGCCAAACTCCGTTGGATAAGACTCGTAACCCGTAGCTGGAGGTTTGCTACTTTTATATTTTTGAATAATTGCAAATATTTGCTGCGCCTGTTTGTAGTCGC
>APMI01018199.1_pt1 | contig 15570 bp, 12 predicted proteins | sample 667938 | NCBI WGS metagenome assembly APMI01 (sample SAMN01084076, study PRJNA167559) | wastewater metagenome | biome: Wastewater | place: Denmark: Ejby Moelle, Odense | collected 2011-11-28 | reverse complement strand
CTCCAGCCTGATGATCGGCGGTCCGGACAAGGCGGTCGCGCGCCTCGATCCCATTTTCGCGGCTTTGGCCCCCGGCCTGGGTGGTGCGGGCGGACAGCCCGGCACCGCCGGGACGGCGGCGCAGGGCTATCTGCATTGCGGCCCCTCGGGCGCGGGCCATTTCGTCAAGATGGTCCATAACGGCATCGAATACGGCATGATGGCCGCCTATGCCGAGGGCTTGAATATTCTCAAGGCCGCCAATGCCGGCAACGAGGATCGCGCCGCCGATGCGGAAACCGCCCCGCTTGCCCAGCCGCAATATCACAGGTTCGACATTGATCTGGCCGCCGTCACCGAAGTGTGGCGCCATGGCAGCGTCATCGGTTCATGGCTGCTCGATCTCACGGCCGGCATCCTCAAGACGGACCCGACGCTTGCCGACTTCGACGACCGCGTCTCCGATTCCGGCGAAGGACGCTGGACCCTGCAGGCGGCGGTGGAGACCGGCGTGCCGGCGCCGGTTCTGGCCTCGGCGCTGTTCGCGCGCTTCAGTTCGCGCGACAACGACGAATTCGCCAACAAGCTGCTCTCGGCCATGCGTTTCGCCTTCGGCGGACACGGCAAGGCGAAGTAGATCGAACGGGTGGAGGCGGCCATGAGCCAGGACAGGTCGGACGCATTGGTGGTTTTCGGCGCGAGCGGCGATCTCGCCCACAAGATGATCCTGCCTGCGCTGTACCAGATGGTGCGGCGAGGCCATCTGAGCGAGCCGATCATCGGCGTCGCGCTCGATGACTGGGATGCGGACACGCTGGCCGCACGCGCCCGCGACGGAATTGTCAGGCAGTTCGGGGCGGTGGATGAAGCCGTTTTTGCAAGGTTCAAAAGCCTGCTGCGTTATGTCGGCGGAGACTACAAGACCGCCGCGACCTTCGAGCGGCTGCGCCAGGCCCTCGGCAGCGCGCGCCGGCCGCTCTATTATCTCGCCATTCCGCCGTCTCTGTTCGGCACGGTGATACAGGCTCTGCAGGCCGCCGGCATTGCCGGGCACGCCCGCCTGATGGTGGAAAAGCCCTTCGGCCGCGACCTTGCCTCCGCGCAGGCGCTCAACAAGGAATTGCTCTGCGTTTTCGAAGAGGGGTCGGTGTTTCGCATCGACCACTATCTCGGCAAGGAGGCGATCCAGAACCTGCTCTATTTCCGCTTCGCCAACAGCTTCCTCGAACCCGTCTGGAACCGCAACCACGTGGAGAGCGTGCAGATCACCATGGCCGAGGATTTCGGCGTCGGCGGCCGGGGCAAGTTCTACGACGAGGTGGGTTGCCTGCGCGACGTGATCCAGAACCATCTGGTCAACGTGCTGCTTCTTCTGGCCATGGAGCCGCCCGCGACGAGCGATTCCGACGATCTCGGCGACGAGAAGGTCCAGGTGCTGAAATCGATCCGTCCCTTGAGCGAGAAGGATCTGGTGCGAGGCCAGTTCGACGGTTACCGCGAAGAGCCGGGCGTGGCTGCGGGGTCGAATGTGGAAACCTTCGCCGCCGTGAAACTCTTCATCGATACGTGGCGCTGGAAGGGGGTTCCCTTCTACATCCGCGCCGGCAAGAACCTGCCGGTGCGCGCGACCGAGGTCGTCCTGCGCTTCAGGCGGCCGCCCATCGCCGTCTTCGACGACACGGACGCCGCCGACGCCAACTATGTGCGCTTTCGCGTCGGCCCCGAGGTGCTGATCGGTATCGGCGCGCGGCGCAAGGCCGCCGGCAGCGAAATGGTTGGAGAGGACGTGGAGCTCGCCGCCGTCGACAGCACGGCGGACGACATGCTGCCCTACGAGCGGCTGATCGGCGACGCCATGAACGGCAAGCGGCAGCTTTTCACCCGGCGGGACGCGTCGGAGCTTGCCTGGCGTATCGTCGATCCGGTGCTGGACCTCGAAACCCCGTCTGCGCCCTATGCGCCGCACAGCTGGGGGCCTGACGACGCGATGCGCGATTTCGCCCCTCCCGGCGGCTGGGTCGATCCGAAGGCGTGAGGGAGGGGAACATGAACGACGATCGCAAGCAACCCGTCGTGCTTTCCGTCGACATCGGCGGATCGCATGTCAAGATTCTCACCAGCGCCGGCGGTGAGCCGCGCCGCGTCGTTTCCGGCCCGAAATTGGATGCGGCGGCGATGGCCGATGCCGTCGAGAAGCTCGCGGAAGGCCTCTCCTTCGACGTCATTTCGATGGGCTATCCCGGGCCGGTTGTTCACAGCAGGATCGTTTCCGAGCCGCATAATCTTGGTCGTGGTTGGGTCGCCTATGATTTTGCCCGCCGTTTCGGCAAGCCGCTGAAGATCGTCAACGACGCGCTGATGCAGGCGATCGGAAGCTACGACGGCGGGCGCATGCTGTTCCTCGGGCTTGGAACCGGCCTCGGCGCCGCCATGATCGTCGATAACGTCGCCCAACCGCTGGAAATCGGGCATCTGCCCTACAGGAAGGGGCGGACATTCGAGGATTATCTCGGCAATGCGAGCCTCGAAAGGCGCGGACGGAAGAAATGGGAAAAACACGTCGGCGCTGCCGTCGAAAAGCTGATGCAGGCGCTTGAACCCGATTACGTCGTGATTGGTGGCGGCAATGCCGAAAAGCTGCACCGCCTTCCCGAAAAATCCCGCCGCGGCGATAACATGAACGCCTTCAAGGGCGGCTTCGCTCTCTGGCACGACCGCGACCTTCACGTATAGGCAATTGCGAGCCGTCAGGGCATGGTTCGGTCCTGTCGGCTGCCATGGCAGGCGTTTCTGCCGCCGTCGCGGGTATGAACCATCTTGGGAATAAGTGCCGTGAGGCCGCCGCTAAACGCACCCTGACAGACGCGCAAATGGCGGCGGGTATCGATAATGCCCACCACTCCGCCCGGACATTCAAAGCCTCTTGAGAATTATGGATGCGGGAACTTGCACAGTGCATGGCAGAGCCGCTGCATGCCCGGAACGGGCAATGCAGATCGGGTCGGTTGCCTTTTCAATAGGACGAAATGCACGAGGATGCGGAATTGCTCTGCTCGCTTGACCGGATCGAGAGCGCGAAGGGGGCTATGTGCGCGATGACCTCCAACTGGCGGGAAGCGTCGATAGGCGGTGAAGATGCTGGATCTCTATCGAAGCGTATAGCCGCCGTCACAGAACAGCGTGTTGCCGGTCATGTTGGTGTTGTCGAGGAGGAAGAGGGCGGCATGGGCTTGCTCCTCGACCGTTGCCGGGCGCTGGACAAGGCAAAGGTTGCGCCAGGCGGCATATGCCGGTTCGCGGATATCGTCCGCCCGGTTGCGCCATAGGTCGCTGTCTGTGGTTCCGGGTGAGAGGCAGTTGACCCGGATGGGGTTGAGCTCCAGGGCCAGGCCGCGGGCCAGACCTTCCAGTGCGGAATTGCAGGCCGCATAGGCGGGCGCGCCGACCGGCCGGATGGAGGCCGCGCCGGACATCAGGACGATCGATGCATCCGGCCGCAGATGGGGAAGCGCCGCGTGCACGGCCCAGTATTGCGACCAGAATTTTGCAACGAACAGCGCTTCGCTCGTTTCTGTATCTCCATCGCGGAATGCGCCCGTCTGGTAGGAGGCCGCCGGTGTGAAGAGGCCTGAAAGCTCCGGCGTATCCGCAAGAAAGCCACGGACGGATGCCCTGTCCGTTATGTCGACCGGGCGTCCGACAGCGGCCGATCCAAGAGAGGCGAGCGTCCTTTCCAATCGTTCCGGCGAGCGCCCTCCGACAAGGACACGATCGCCGCGTTCGACGAGTTTATGGGCGAGCGCAAGACCGATACCGGCCGTGCCCCCGATGATGGCGTAGGTTCGTTTGGTGCTCATGAGGCAAACATATTCACGATTTACTGGCGGCAGAAGCGAAAGGAATTCGCTTTATTCGTGCTTGAAATTCTCTAATGTGCTGTCATGCAGCATTTCACGGGTGACGATACCGGCGTGTTTCTGGCCGTGTGCGAGGCGGGAAGCTTTGCGACCGCATCGAGACGGCTCGGCCTTTCGCCGTCGGCCGTGGCGAAGGCGGTTGCGCGCCTCGAGGCCCGGCTGACTGTTCGGCTCTTCAAGCGCACGACGCGAAGCCTTTCGCTCACGCAGGAGGGGGCGGCCTATCGGGACGTCTGCACTTCGGCGCGGCAACAGGTCGAGCGCGTCGAACAGGCCATGCGCAATCTCCCGGATGAGCCGGCCGGTCTCGTCCGCATCAGCCTGCCGCCATTGTTCGGCGCGCAGGTGATCGCCCCCGCGCTCTATGCCCTCGCGCGGAGCTGGCCGAAGCTCCGCTATCATATCGTCGCCTCGACCGCGCCATCCGATCTGGTCGAAGGCGATATCGATCTCGCCGTGCGCATTGGTGATGTCCCGGAGGCGGCGGGTCTGATGGCCCGGTGCCTGGGCCGGCAGGACATCGTCCTTTGTGGTTCCGCCCCCTATTTCTCCCGGCATGCTCGGCCGCAAACGGTCGAGCAGCTCGCTGATCACGACCTCATCGGCACGCCCCGAAACGGCAAGGTGGCGCCCTGGCAGTTCCGGCAGGCGGACGGTGCGATCTCGACATGGACGCCCGATGCCCGGCTGCTACTCGACGGCAGCCTGCTGGCATTGGCGGCAATCAGGGAAGGGTATGGCCTCGGGCTTGTTCCGCGCTGGCTCGTGGAGGAAGATCTCGCTGCGGGACGGATCCTGACCGTCCTTGACGAGAACATCGAAGGCCATCTTCCGGTCCATGTCCTATGGCCCTCCTCGCCCATCATGCTGTCCCGTCTTCGCATGACGATCGATGCTATTGTCGCAGCGGCGCGCCCTCGTCTGACTTAGGCGACCGGTCGAGCAATCTTGCCGGCAGCGGATAGGCGTGGCGCGAGTGACCGAGTTCGGCTGCGACGAGGGCCTGGGCCTGATGAATGGCTGCGGGAAGAGGATCGATGACCAGCGCGTCGTATCCCTGATCGCGAAGCCCGCGCGTGACAGCTCCGGCAAGGCCGGCCAGTCCCGTACAGCCGAGGACGATCGTGTCGGCCTTGTCGATCTCGATGGCCTTGACTGCCTCAACGAGCACGGCTGCGAAAACGCGCTCGTGGCTGCCAGCGAGCTCTCCGGCTGCAATATCGATCCAGCGGCAACTTGCCATCGACGTGGACGTGCCGTAACTCGCGGCGGCTATCTCGAAAAGCACCTTGAGATGCCGTCCCAAGGTCACGATGGAAAAGCGGTGGCCGAGCAATGCTGCGAGATGCATGGACGTCTGGCTCGGTCCGAGGACGGGGATCGCCACGCGCTCCCGCAGCGCCATGAGACCTGGATCGGCCATGCAGTCTATGACCAGCGCATCCACGCCGTCCAACTCGGCTTCCGCTGCGAGCCGCAGAAGTTCCGGGACGGATAGCGCCGAATCATGAAGATTCTCGATGGAGCGTGTGCCGTGTGCGACATGGACCTTGCTGAGCCGAACGCCCGGCGTGGCCAGCACCGATTGCTCAGCCTCGAAACTCCTGTTGGTGCCGACCACGGGTGAGAGAATGCGGATATGGATATCTTTTGTGCCGGCCGCACCGCTCATTTGCTCGCTCCGATGCTGCGAATGGTTGCATTGGTGAAGGAGAAGAGTGCGTCCCCGGCGATCACGCCGCCGGCGAAAACCGGGATTCTGCCGTCGAACCGTCCCGGCCACCAGAGGGTGAGGGCAAGCCGAACGGCTATGCCGGTTAACACGGCGAAACCGGCGGCGACGTTGCCCAACAGCATGCCTGTCGCGAACAGCACGCCCATCTGCCGCTTTGAGCCGCCGAGGAATTGCAGCAGTGCGCCGGGAATTGCCCAGAGAAAGAGATTGCGCGCGGCCTCCCCGGAAACGCCGGCCTCGATTGCCGAGGCATAGACGAAATTGATCGGCGGAATGCGGCCCATGCCGAAGAGGCTCTTCCAGCTGAGCGCGACGACCACGATGGCAACGCCGAAGGCAATCAGCGAGGCGAACCACTGTTGGCGGCGACCGTCGATATCGAAGGCGTGGCCGTCCCCTGCGCGCAGGATGGTGCCTGTCTTGAGATCATAGCCCATGTCGGCGAAGGCCGGACCGGTGGCGGCACTGAAACCCGTCAGGAGGATGAGCCCCGTCAACGGCAAACCGAGCAGGATGCCGAGGAGCAGGGTGATGAGCGCCACCGCGAAGGCTGGAAACCAGCCTGTATGCATGGCGGATATGCCGACGATCAGTTCGTGCACCAGGGCCGCGGCCGCGGCGAACAGGATGAACCCGACGAGACCGAGCGGGCTCATGTCCTCGATCAGCCCGCCGGTGACCGCGAGCAGGATGGCGATGAGGATATAGGCAACCGAACCGAAGCCGAGGATGCGGTGGGTTGCGTCCGGATGGATTTCCGGTGTCTCGGCTGTCGCTTCGAGGGGCTTGGGCTGTTTGCGCGCCAGCATGACGAAACCCATCTGGAGAAGGGCAATGAGGCCGGCGCCGACCATAAGGCCGTGCGGGGCGAACGCCTTCATGGGGCTCGCACCGGGAAAGATGTCATGGAAGAACGGTCCGGCGAAAAGGAGTGCCGAATAGCCGCTGATCAGCAGGCCGATGCCGAACATGCCGAGCGCCCAGACATTGCCGATGAAGGCTGTGCCGAAGGCGGACATGGGAATGCCGAACCAGGCGCCGGTCGCTCCAATCATCGCGCCTGCGCCGAGGACGATGGCGTTCTGTCCGCCTTGATCGCCCGCGCGGATCGCTTCCGCCGCCGCTATGCCCTGCGGCCAGGCTGCCCCGGCGGGGAAAAGTGCACTGCCATACATTCGATAGAGCAGATAGCCGTCGAGGATCATGGCGAGCGAGACGCCGGCGAACATGGGCAGGATGAGATCCGGCCGGTTCAGCACATAGGGAATGCCGATCGGCAGCAGCAGGCCGTTCGCCGCACCGAAGGTCGCCGAGGACATGGCGCTCTGGACGAGGTTCTGCACATGCGTCGAGCGGAAGGAGATGAACAGCCGGTTCGGAATCCGGGCGATGATCATGGCGACCAGCGCGCCGATGATCGAAGTATTGGGGGTCATGCCCAGCGTGGTCAGGATCTGCAGGCCGATAATGGCGCCGGCGGCCGAGACGAGAAGGATGACGAGCAGGGTGGCCGGTTCGAAAGCGCGGGGATGAAGCCGCGTCGCCGTCCGGTCGGGGGACGGCATGTCTTTGGCGACGATATTCAAGTGACACCTCTCCCAGTGGCCCTGCGCCCCTTTGCGGGGTTCTGGCAAGGCGGCTATTCGCGATGGACCAACGCTAAGGAGATGCCTCTTTTCGCAAAATACGTGCGACTACCTATCCGCCTCTTCCCGGCCTCGTCAGCCTTCCGGATGCAGCCCGTGCGCCGAGAGCATGATGGCCCGGCGGATGAGATCCGCGACGGATTTCGCTCCGAGCTTGCTCATGCCGCGCGCGCGATGGATGTCGACGGTGCGGTGCGAAATGTTGAGGCGGCGGGCAATGACCTTGTTCGAATCGCCCTCGAGGACCAGGGCCATGACATCGCATTCGCGCGGTGTCAGCGCGTGGTCCACCGCGTTGAGCACGGCGACGAGGCTCGCGCCGTCGAGATCGGACTTCGGCAAAAGCGGGCCGTTATCCGCGCTGGTCTCGGCCAGCCGTGCCCTCAGCGCGCCCACGATGATGCGCGTTGCCGTGACAACAGGCCGGCCGCTGATCCGCGCGGCCTCCTTCGCCATCTCTTCGGTATAGCCGACGGAATGCATGACGATGAGATCGGCATCCGCCACTGACTGGCTGGCTTCGGCGATGTTCTGGCTGAGGCGCCCTTTTGCGATGGACTTTGCCGAGTGAACCATGGTGCCGAAGCGGTTGTCGGCGAAATGGCTGTCCTGCTGCGGCAGCGGATGAATGAGGCCGATACGGCAATCGCCAAGCACCAATGCGCCGATCCAGGCATCGACTGCTTTCTGGCCGTGGATCAGGGGAGTGCGCGTGATGAAGGAGCGGAAGATGCCGGTCGACAGAAGCACGAGGGCCGCAAATCCCTCCTGGTCGAGCCGGGCAAGCAGCATTTGCAGCCGGTCGGCGACATAGGACGCCCGGACGGCGACACTCTGGCCGCCGGCGATACGGGTGAGCAGGGAAAGCTCGCCGGGAGCAGCCTGCGCAGCGGCGATCTCTGTCGCCGAGAGGCCATCGAGCGCGCCGAATTCCTCGGTGATGCAGCCGTCGATCGGCTCGAAGCGGATGTCGGGCCGTGGCGCCTGCCCGGCATAGATCAGGGCGATACGAATCCTCATCGTCTCCCGGTTCCGTTGTTGCGGCCGCATACGCAGCCGCACGTATATCGCTTCCCGGCGCGTCCCGCCTAGACTCGGCTGCATTGCGAAGAGTGGTGGAGTGCTCATGCGACGGACGCTGAAGATAGACGATATGCGGCACCTTGCAACCGGCGCCTGGATACTGGGAACCGGGGGCGGCGGGTCGCCCTACGTGCCGCAACTGACGATGCGCGCCTTCTATGAAAACGGCGGCGCGGTCGATCTCATCGACCCCGAAGACCTCGGCGACGACGATCTCGTGGCCGTCGTTTCGACGATGGGCGCACCGCTCGTCTTCGTGGAGCGGATGACGGACCCGGATTTCGCCATGAAGCCGCTCCGCTTGATGGAAGCCTATCTTGGCCGGCGTTTTTCGGCGGTCATGGCGATCGAGGTGGGCGGCGCAAACTCCTTTCAGCCGCTGTTGATCGCAGCGGCGACGGGCCTTCCGGTGGTCGATGCCGATGCAATGGGGCGTGCCTATCCGATGCTGCAGATGACCAGCTTCGCCATCGCCGACCTTATCAATTTTCCGCAGGTCGTGGCGGATGTGCGCGACAATGAGACCCTGATCGGCCGTGCCGAAAGCTGGGCCTGGATGGAGCAGATACGACGGAAGATCTGTGTCGAATTTGGCTCCATTGCCACCACCTGCCAGGCGCCCCGTACCGGCGCCGAGATCAAGGCGCACGCCATCCACGGCACGATCAGCAAGGCCATCGGCCTCGGCCGCGAAGTCTTCCGAGCCCGGTCGATCCACGGCGACGTGATCGCCGCGATCCTTGAAGAAACCGGCGCGAAGGCGCTGTTTTCCGGCAAGGTCGTCGATGTGCAGCGACGCACGGAAGGCGGTTATCTGCGCGGCTCCGTGCGGCTCCAGGGCATGGAAGCGGATCGCGACAGGGTTCTCGACGTCGCCTTCCAGAACGAATTCACCGTAGCGTGGCGGGATGGCGAGGTGCTCGTCACCACGCCGGACCTTATCTGCATTCTTGAAACGGAGAATGGCGAGGCGGTGGGCACGGAGAGTCTGCGCTATGGCCAGCGGGTCAGCGTGCTTGCATTGCCCGCGCCGGCCATCCATCGCACCGAGAAAGGGCTCGCCCATGTCGGACCCCGCGCCTTCGGCCACGACCTCGATTTCAGAACCGTATTTTCCCAGCAAGGAGACATGCAATGAGCCGGATCGGCCTTGATGTGGGCGGCACGAATACCGATGCCGTCTTCTTCCACGACGACCGCATCGTCGCCGCGCTGAAGACGCCGACGACTGCCGATGTCTTCAGCGGTGTCGAGAAGGCACTTTCCGCCGTGCTGGGAAAGGCGGAGGCCGTGCTGGGGCGGCCGCAGCGCGAAGCGGTCGAGGCCGTCATCATCGGCACCACCCATTTCACCAACGCGGTTATCGAGCGCCGGCATCTCGACAGGGTGGCGGCGGTGCGCATCGGCCTGCCTGCGAATGCCGGAACGCCGCCCTTCATCGACTGGCCGGACGATATCCGCGCCGTCGTGCGTTCGCAGATCCACATGGTGGCCGGCGGGCATGAATTCGATGGTCGCCGCATTGCCGCCCTCGATCGGGCACGTCTTGCCGAAGCCGCCCGCGAGATCAGCGCGGCGGGACTGCGGGCTGTTGCGATCACGTCCGTCTTCTCGCCGCTCGATGCGGGCGATGAGGAGGAGGCGCGCGACATTCTGCTTAAGGAAGCGCCGGATCTCGATATCACGCTGTCGCACGAACTGGGGCGCATTGGCCTCCTTGAGCGGGAGAATGTCGCCCTCCTCAATGCAAGCCTGCGCGGCCTCGCCCGCAAGACGACAGAGGCATTTCGCCGGGCGATTGCGGAAAGCGGACTTTCCGCGCCGCTTTATCTCAGCCAGAACGACGGGACGATCATCCGTGAGGCGGCGGCTGGCCGCTTCCCTGTCTATTGCTTCGCCTCCGGTCCGACGAACAGTATTCGCGGCGCGGCTTTCCTCTCGGGTCTGAAGGATGCCATCGTCGTCGATGTCGGCGGCACGACGAGCGATATCGGCTGCCTGCGCGGCGGCTTTCCTCGTGAGGCCAATGCTGCGGTGGAGGTGGGCGGTGTTCGCACGCTCTTCCGCATGCCCGATCTCCTGGCGATCGGTGTCGGCGGCGGCACGATCATCGCGGAGGAGGGCGCGCGCGTCGGCCCGCAGAGTGTCGGCTACCGGCTTCTCAGCGAGGGTCGGGTCTTCGGCGGCGAGACCCTGACGGCCGTATCGCCGATCTTCCGGCCGATATCGCAGCGCGCGCCGCGCAGCGTCTGTCGGCGCTCATTGCCGATGGGGTCGACCGGATGAAGACGGATGCCGGCGCACAGCCCCTCGTCGCGGTCGGCGGCGGGAGTTTTCTCGTTCCCGGCGACATTCCCGGAATATCCCAGGTGATCCGCGTCGAGCATGCGGATGTCGCGAATGCCGTCGGCGCGGCGATTGCGCAGATCGGCGGGGAGGTCGACCAGATCTTCGTCGAGCGTCCGCGCGAGCAGGCTCTTGCGGAGGCGCAGGCAGAGGCCGTTCGGCGGGCGGTCGAGGCCGGTGCGGATCCGGCGACGATCGAGGTGCTTGAAGTCGAGGATATTCCCCTGTCATATATGCCGGGCAATGCGCTTCGGGTCCGGGTGCGCGTCGTGGGCGACAGCCTGAGGCGGGCGTCCGCGGCCGCAGCCTGACCGGGGGAATTCGTCATGTCGCCATTGCCCTTTTCGCCTGACTTCATCCTGGACCTGCAGGCGCTCTGGGAAGACCTTCATGCCCATCCGGAACTGGGTTTCTCCGAGGTGCGAACTTCCGCGATCGTCGCTGAAAGGCTGCGGTCCTGGGGTGTGGACGAGGTGCATACGGGCCTCGCCGGCACAGGTGTCGTCGGCATCTTGCGCGGCAGGACCGGTGGTCCGCGGCGTATCGGTCTGAGGGCGGACATGGATGCGCTGCCCATTGCCGAGGACAGCGGTCTTGCCTGTGCCTCGACGAATGCGGGCGTCATGCATGCCTGTGGCCACGACGGTCATACAACCATGCTTCTTGGCGCGGCGCGCCATCTGGCGGCGCATCGGCAATTCGCCGGCGAAGTCGCTCTGATCTTCCAGCCGGCCGAGGAAGGCTTGGGCGGCGCGCGGCGCATGCTGGAGGAAGGGCTTTTCAGGCGGTTTCCCTGTGACGAGATCTATGGCCTGCACAACCTGCCGCAATCGGCGACCGGCCGGGCCTCGATTCGTCCGGGGCCGATGATGGCCGGCGCCGCCTTCTTCGATATCCATCTGAAGGGGCATGGAGGCCATGCCGCACGCCCGCACTCGGCGACGGACGTGCTGGTCGCCGCCGCCGATCTCGTCGGCCGGCTGCAGACGGTCGTGTCGCGCGCCGTCAATCCGCTCGAACCCTGCGTGCTGTCCTGCACGCGCCTGGAAGCCGGCAATACCTATAACGTGCTTCCCGAAAAGGCGCATGTCGCAGGGACGGTCCGCTATTTCAATCACCCGGTCCTTGAGCGGGTACGCAGCCGCATGGAGCAGATTTGCCGGGGCATCGCCGAAAGCCATCAGGTGGAAGTCGCGCTCGAACTGCGCGATGCCTTCCGCCCATTGAAGAATACGCCCGCTCTTGCCGAGGTCTTTGCGCGAGCCGCTACAACAGTGCTCGGTGACGACGCAGTCGACAGCAATGGTCCGATGTCGATGGGAAGTGAGGATTTCGCCGACATGCTTGGCGAGGTTCCGGGCGCCTTCCTCTACCTGCATCATTCCGGCGCGGAGACCCTGCATAGCCCGAAATTCCGCCTCGATCCGGCTGTTCTCCCGCTCGGTGCGGCGATCTTGGCTGGCCTTGTGGAGCAGCGACTGGGTGGCGACGTATCGCTGGCCTTCTGAGCCGGATGAGACTCTCTGCCTGAAAACGGCAACCCGCCGGGCAGGGCCATCCCGCGATGGGGAAGGTTGCCGGGCATGGAGGCAGCCGTCCAGCGGCAACAACGTATGGCGTCGAAACGCCACGACCATCGCCTCCTCCGCTTCGGTCAGGACAGTCGAGTGCGGCTCCTGCGGTCCCGTCTTGGGATTGAGTCGAGTTCCCGGCTCAACTGCGCGAGCGAAGCTTGCTGGCGCTACATTGCTGGTCCGACGGCGTGCAGGGTCGTGGCGCTGCCGTGACGAACTCGTCCCCTGGTGCTTTCTTCCGTTCTGCGGAAAGGATCACGCCACGAAACCGTGGGATCAAACGACTAGCCGGCGGCATCATCCACGCTGGCGTCCGCGTCCTGCTCGATCAGCCAGTCGCGAAAGAGTTCCGTTCCGCGTTTCGGCGGGCGCTGCGCCGGCATGATGATATGGATCGCGTGCCCCGACCGATAGGATTCGCGCAGCGGGAAGACCAGTCTTCCCGCCTGTACATGATCATGGACAAGGTGCTTCCAGCCGAGCGCGATGCCCTGGCCGAGCACCGCCGCCTCGATGGACCCGAGCGCGTCGGTGAAGACGAAATCCTGTTTCAGCCGGGCAACGGGAACCGAATGCCGTTCCAGCCATTCGCGCCAGCCAAGACGGGTGCGATGCCTCTCCTCGAAATTCAGGAGCGTATGCTGAAGGAGGTCGGAAGGCTCGCGGATGGCCTCGTGTTCCTTCAGATAGTCCGGGCTGCACACCGGCAGCACCTCTTCCGTCACGAAGCGCCAGGAATGGATGCCCGGCCACTTGCCGCTGCCGAGGCGGGCGGAAAGATCGATGTCCTCCTCGATCAGGTCCTGGTCGTCGCGGCTGCTCTCCTCGATGCGTAGCGACACGTCCGGGTGCTTGGCCTTGAAGTCCTTCAGCCGCGGCAGCAGCCAGAGCTGCACGAAGGAGGCGGAGAAGGAAACGCGCACCACATCGTTGGAATGTTTCTGCTGCAGCGAGGAGATGACCATGTGCAGGTGGTCGAAGGCCTCCTGCGTTTCCTTGTAGAGCCGCTGGCCCTCTGCCGTCAGCTCCAGCCGCGTGTGCTCGCGACGGAAGAGCTTCAGCCCCGTCGCCTCCTCCAGCAGGCGGATCGTCTTGCTGACGGCCGGCTGGCTGACATTCAACTCCTGCGCGGCCGCGGTGAAGCTGCGCCTGCGGGCGGCGGCCTCGAAGCAGAAGAGGTAGTTGGCGGAGGGGACGAGGGAGCGGAGTCTATGCATAATCTGAGGTTATGCCCCTCGACAATTTTTAGCAAGATTACAGTCCGAAAGGCCGTTTGTAGGTTGGTGAAAACCAATTCGAGGGAACCTCTCCATGCAAACTCATGCTCGCGCCGTCGTCATCGGCGGCGGTTGCGTCGGCGCCGCCATTCTCTACGGTCTCACCAAGCGCGGCTGGACCGATGTCGCGCTTCTGGAGCGCACGCAGCTTACCGCCGGCTCCACCTGGCACGCCGCCGGCCTCATCCCCTCCTATGCCCGCAGCATCAATATCGGCCGCATGATCGCCAAGACCATCGAGATCTACGAGGGTCTCGAGGCCGAGACCGGCCAACATGTCGGCTGGCACAAATGTGGGCAGCTTCGCATCGCCAACACGCGCGACCGCCTCGACGAATACAAGAGCTACATGAGCGTCGTCGCCGTACAGGGCATCCGCGCCGAGCTGGTAACGCCGAAGGAGGCGCGCGAACTCTGGCCGCTGCTCGAAAACAACAAGGACATGCTGGCCGCGCTTTACCATCCCGACGACGGCCATATTGCCCCCGCCGACGTCACCCAGGCCATGGCGAAGGGCGCACGCGACCGCGGCGCGAAGATCTACCTCAACACCGAGGTGAAGGGCTTCGAGCGCCTTGCCGGCGGCGAATGGAAGATCATCACCAACAATGGCGAGATCGTCTGCGAGCACATCATCTCGGCGACCGGCAACTATGCCCGCCAGACCGGTGCGATGCTCGGCCTCGAAATTCCCGCCATCCCGATCCTGCACCAGTACTGGATCACCGACGCCGTTCCCGAGATCGTCGAGCGCAAGCGCCAGGGCCTGCCGGAAATGCCGATCCTGCGCGACGAGGGCTTCGAAGGCTATCTGCGCGAAGAGGGCGACGGCCTGATGTTCGGCCCCTATGAGAAGACCGAGCATCTGAAGCTCTTCGCCGAGAACGGCGTGCCGGAATGGTTCGGTGCCGACCTCGTCGAGGAGGATTTCGACGCGGTCGCATGGAACTGGGAAGCGGCGATGGAGATGGTTCCGGCGCTCGGCCGCGTCGGTATCAAGGCCAATGTCCGCGGCCCCTTCCAGATGACCGCCGACGAGCTGCCGCTGGTCGGCCCCGCCTGGGGGCTGGAGAATGTCTGGATCGCCGAGGGCGTGCCGGGCGGCATCCTGTGGGGCGGCGCCATCGGCTACTATCTCTCCGAGCGCATCGTCGAGGGCGCCAACAGCCTCGATACGTCGGAACTCGACCCGCGCCGCTTCGGCGACTACGCCAACAAGGAATGGACGCGCCAGAAGGTGCGCGAAAGCTGGGGCACCCATGCCGAGCTGCATTTCCCCGGCCAGGACATGCCCGCCGCTCGCCCGCAGAAGACCGCTCCGTCCTACGATATTCTCTCCCAGCGCGGCGCCGTCTGGGGTGTCCTCAACGGCTGGGAAGTGCCGAACTGGTTCGCGCCGGAAGGTGTTGAGGCGAAAGACCAGTATAGCTGGCGCTGGACGCAGAAGGGTCATTACGTCGCCGAGGAGGTGAAGGCGGTGCGCAATGCCGTCGGCCTCGTCGAGATGACGCCGATGACCAAGTACGAGGTCTCGGGTCCCGGTGCCGAAGCCTGGCTCGACGGTATTCTCGCCAACCGCCTGCCGAAGGCCGGCCGCGTCAATCTCAGCCATCACCTGACGAAGAACGGCGGCGTGCAGGCCGAATATGTGGTGGCGCGCCTCGAAGACGGCAGTTTCTACCTGATCTCGACGCCGCGCGCCGAGCGCTGGAATTTCGACGACCTGTCGAAGCTCCTGCCGAAGGATGGCAGCGTGCAGCTTCGCAACGTCACCAACGAACGCGGCTGCTTCACCGTCGTCGGCCCCAAGGCCCGCGAGGTGCTGCAGGGTCTCACCGAGATGGACCTGTCCAACGAGGCCTTCCCCTGGTTCGGCGTCAAGTCCGGCACGGTCGGCCTTGCGACAGACGTGCGCATGCTGCGCGTCAACTATGAAGGCGAACTCGGCTGGGAACTCTACCATCCGCTGCCCTACCAGCGGCAGCTCCTGCAGGCGATCCTTGCGGCGGGGGG
>APMI01010333.1_pt1 | contig 15574 bp, 15 predicted proteins | sample 667938 | NCBI WGS metagenome assembly APMI01 (sample SAMN01084076, study PRJNA167559) | wastewater metagenome | biome: Wastewater | place: Denmark: Ejby Moelle, Odense | collected 2011-11-28 | reverse complement strand
TACATATATATATAGATATATACCCGGTAGTTATTCATCAACATCATTTAATATAAAAATAATAGAAACAAACTTATTAATATGATCAATACTGTTAATATAGACTATATAATAAATCATAAATATTGATTTGATTGTACACTGTTATCTATAAGTATTAGTTAATGAATAGAAGAAGTTAATGATTTATTTACATCCATATATATAAAACACAGCTTATTACAATAAAATAATATAGATAGGATGAGTACTAGTTGCATAATCCAGAACTGTTCGCGCAGTTGCTGCAACATATTCGGGTACTGTCCTACAGCAACAGGCACATCGGCCCAGATGAGTTGCTACTACTACTACAATAGTTACTATAATATATGGGCATTCTGGTGGATCTATTTTGTTATTGCATTGAGCTCGCTTATCTGCTGTGCTGTATTTATTGGAGTTATTGTGTGCTGTGTCAGAAGAAGAAGGAGAATGCAGGGCACCACTGTTGTTATTTCTGGACAGGGGCAGGGCTATCAGGGAGGAGGCTATGGAGATAATACTGGCTATGAAATGAATAACTATAACAATACGCTTAACAATGCAGCAGCTAATATGGTAATCGGGCAACCTGTTATGCTAGCCAACAACCAAGGTAATGCGTATCAGCAAGGTAATATGTATTTATGATGAATAACAATGCCTAATTAAATCTGAGATATCTATAGCACATGTTTAATGTAATTTTATACACCATATTCATTGTATTGAAATAATTGAGAAGATATTATTGATGTTTATATCCATTTTGGATATTGTATAATCTGCAAGAATATTTTTATCATAATAGTATGATTACATAAATTGTTATATAAATATAATATATTCAAACAGCAAATATTAAAATGTCAGCTTCAAAACAGCCATCCTTATCAGCCAGTAAGTAACCGTTCGATGCGTTGGCTAAAGTAGCAGTGATCGGTGACTCTTCAGTAGGCAAAACTAACATTCTGTTGCGTTATGTGAATGCGGATTACCAGATGACACATATAACAACCATTGGCATTGATTTTAAAGTCAAGACATTAGTGCTTGATGGGTTTAGATTGAAAATGCAGATCTGGGATACTGCTGGCCAGGAGCGATTCAGGAATTTGTCTGGGACGATATATCAAGGAGCCTAAGCTATTATTCTGGTAATTTTTAATAGTTATGCAGGTTTACTCGATTGGTAGTCGTAAGACTTTTGATAATGTGGAGAAATGGATTCAAGATATTTCAAATAAAGCACAAGGCAATATTTTGCTTGTTATTGTCGGCAATAAATGCGATCTCAAAGACTAAAGATAAGTCAGTTTCGATGAGGGAGCACAAATCGCAAAGAAATACAATGCAGAAATATTCTTATAAACTAGTGCTAAATAAGGCACTAATATTGACCAGCTGTTTGAAAAAGTGGGCAGAAAAATAAAAGACAAAATATAGAAAAACAGCCCAGGTATTAAAAAGACTGAAAAACAAGAAGATCCTAAAACAGCATAAAAAGTGAGAAGTAAAACATCGACAGGCTCATCAGAACTTAAACGAGAGCCAGTGAACAACACTCCTGCGCCTAAGAACGGCAAGATTGTACTCACCAATGCTTAAGTTGCACAGAAAAAGAAGAAAGGTTGCTGTTGAAAAATCATTTATTATCGCATTTGGGGATTCCTAAGCTAGGACATAAATTTGTCCATGAAATATATCTTTTTGAAATGTCTTATAATTTTTGAACACTTAAAATATAATTTATCTGTGCTATATAAACAGCATAACTTTATAAACAAAAAAAATATAGAGATATTTTTTAAAACTATAAATTTAACTAAAATATGATGGAAAGATGAGGTACACTATAGAATAAATAAATCTTAGGTGAAAAAGGTGTGTATATTATAATAATGTTGTTGAGGGTTGGATGCCAACAGAATTAATTGTTTAATTTAATTTACGAACATACACTCTATATAATTCTTAATAAATGTTCGGAATTGAAGGCATAGAAATCTATTTCCCCAAAACATACGTCGACCAGGCCTAATACTGTACAAAATATACGATTCAGAATAATACAACAAAGCAGGCAAGGGTAAATACACGAAAGGCCTCGGCCAGCTGCAACTATCCTTCGCGGGTGCTAGCTAAGATATCAACTCCATCAGTCTCACAGGTATTTATCATATAATGTAGTGGTACGCAACTTGATGAGAAATTACAACATCCATCCATCCCAGGTGGGCAGACTAGAAGTAGGAACTGAGACTTTACTTGACAAATCTAAATCAACAAAAACTGTGCTCATGACTTTGTTCAAGGGGTACCACGATATTGAGGGAGCGACTAGCATCAATGCTTGCTATGGCGGTACCAATGCTCTCATTAACACTCTTAATTGGATCTCATCGCCGTATTGGGATGGTCGGTATGGCATCGTTGTTGCTGCTGATCTGGCTGTCTATGAGGACGGGCCTGCTAGGTGCACGGGTGGGGCTGGAGCTGTTGCCTTGCTTATTGGTCCCAATGGCAAAATTACCTTCGATAAACAAAGATCTACCTTTATCGAGCATGCCTACGACTTTTACAAACCAGTCCCAAGTACTCATTAAATTTATGTAGGCTCTGAATATCCGATCGTAGATGGCAAACAGTCAATAGATTGTTATTTAAAAGCAGTGCAATAGTGTTACATCAAGCTAAAATAAAAATCCAAAAATAAAAATATTCAGTCAGAAATGGACTACTTCTGCTTCCATTCTCCGTTCTACAAGATGGTGCAGAAAGCATACACTCAGTTGACCAAAATGGAAGGGAATCCAAATGAATAGCAAATTGCTCAACTGTTCAGAGACAAAGTTTAACCCACTTTACAAATATCTAAAAGAATCGGAAATATTTATACTGGTTCACTGTATTCATGTCTGATTAGTCTGCTTGTTGTCAATCCTGAAATTAAGAATAAAAATGTGATGCTCTTCTCGTATGGAAGCGGATTGTGTGCCAGTATGTTGACTGTCAAGATCAAAGCTAATCCACTCAATAAAACACAAATATAAAGTATCACAAACAGACTAAACAGCAGAGTGAAAATATCTCCTGAATAATATACGTCAATTATGGCAGAAAGATAAAAGAATTTCGGTACTTACAGAGGTATTGTACCATTGAATGACAAGTTTGTTGGCGATGATGTGTTTTATTTAACAGAAATTGATGAAAAATGGAGAAGAAAATATTAAATTAAAAATCCAACTGCTGTTGACATGAACAAGAGACCCATTTCAGCAATGTTAAGACTATAAAATTTGAACAAAGATATCAAAGCACCAACTTAATTTTCGAAATTCTACAAGTTGTCAGTGAGTGATAGACTTGAAATAGTCAATGATAGATTGAAGAAGTAATTGGATAGAGTAGCACTCCAAACTGGTGGCTTAAGTACTGAGCGTGCTGATACAATGATATAAAATGTAATAGGTAGACTGTCACTCCCGTTGGCAGTGATTCCGCAGATGGTAATAAACCACAAATAATACATGATCCCAATGTGCATATAATAACCGTCTGTAGTAGCAGCATGCAGTTCAATAGGCAAACTGTTATCCCCATACTCATTTTTCACAAGTTCAACTCCCAACATAATGATCGGCCAGGTGCATCTGCCAAATTGTTAACTAAGCGACGTGCATAGAATATTACTATAGAAACAGAATATAATTAATGAGTTGAATAAATCTTGTGAAAGTATGGTTAAACGAGGAGGCGGAGTCACTGATTTGAGGTTGAGGGAGTTAGAGGAATCTATGGGTAAGCACTTTTCGGTTGATATTTTTGTTAATGTCTGTGAAGCTATGGGCGCTAATATTACTAATACGCTATGTGAAAAAGCGAAATAATATATTGCTAAAATGGGCATCAGGACCGGTATTGCCATTTTGAGTAATTACTGTGTATAGAGAAAGGCATTGAGTTTCTTTTAAATTCCAGTTAAGGACCTTGCATGGAAAGGAGTTACTGGTCTTGAAGTAGCTGAAAAAATACTGTAAGCATATGAATTCGCTAAACTGGATCGATACAGAGCTACAACCCACAATAAAGGCATCATGAATGGAATTGACAGCGTCTGTGTTGCCACTGGGCAGGACTGGAGAGCTGTGGAGAGTGCAGCTCATGCATATGCATCAAGAACCAAAAGCTATTTACCTTTGTCAAGGTATCAGCTTATCGTGAAGGATGGAGAACAGCATTTGAAAGGAAGCCTTGAGCTACCTATCTCGGTTGGAACCAAGGGAGGAGTAGTTGAGAAAAATCCTCTTTATAAGACTACACTTGATATTCTTGGCAAGCCTTCTGCCCAAGAGCTCTCATAAATTCTAGTGACCGTTGGACTGGCTCAAAATTTTGCAGCTTTAAGAGCCTTGGCAATTGAAGGTATTAATAAGGGACATATGGTGCTGCATGCTCGCTCAATCGCCCAAAAATCAGGTGTGCCAAAACATTTAATCGAAGATGCATGCAAGTTCATGGCACTCAAGAAAAAATACGATGAAGCAACAGTGAAAGAATTCTTGTAGATTCATATGAAACCAAAACTATGATACTACTAACTTTGTTTATATTGCATACACATATTCAACAGTAAAGCCATTGGTAATCATTCAAGAAGTTTCATGTATGAAATAGTATGAATGTATCAATCAATTTTTCTGGGTATATCAGCGAGAGTCTTCCCCTTCGATTTGATGCGAGCCAGATCATCATGAATACCTTTTTCCATACCCTTCATTTTACTATTAACATATAGCCAGCCCAGCAAAGGCGAGATGAACAAAGACGCTATTCCAAAATTCCTGATTATTTTCGGGATGTTCACTTTCATTCTTTTCTGATGTAGAGTATGTGTTTGCCAAGTATATTATTATACTGTCAATTATAACTTATAACTGTGTTAATGAATTTCGATTAGCTCGATGAACTCGACCTCGGGTATACTCCTTCAGTAGCAACTAATTCTAGGTCAGCTGGCATGAAGTAAGAACGTCAAATAATATAGGAAATTGACAAGAAAATCGTAAACAAAACCTACGCCTGTTAATACATCGAAAAAGCAATAGGATTTTGATTTGCTTGATGAACTATTAGCGTCACCAGCTAAAGCACCTGTTAATAAACCAGTATAAAAACCAAAAGTAACACAGCCCGCAGCGAACAAAAATAAAAGCGAGGTTGACGACTTTTTCGATGAGCCTTCATTGCCAATTTCTACAAAAAATACGAACAAATTCGAAAAACCTGAGCCTGCACCCACAATAAGGCCATCAACAGCCAGTCATATAACTTCACGGACCAATGATGATATAATTTTGGAATAGAATGAGCCAAAGCCAGGGTCGAGCTTCAAATTTAAAAGACCTGAGACAGCTGTGAATGTGGACAAGAAGATTGTTGTGGAATAACCTTAAATTACAATTAGTCCCTCCACTCGTATGATGAAGCCGCCACTAAGAAAAAGATAATCATAAAAGAAGTAATAACTTTCTAAAACTATTGGAGGAACTGGCTTAATGTTACCAGAATAACCTCCGAAATCAACATTAACTTTAATAGATGATGATAGTAAATTTAAAGCACCTTCTGCAAATCAAAACTTAAAGAGACGGTCATCAATTGAAGCAAACACTTTATCACTGCAACTTGATGATGGTATGATCAATTAGGGAATTAATAACAAAAGTACTCAAAATTTTCAGTCATCTCAACCGAAAATATTGATTGAAAAGAAAGAACAGAAACCAGATCAATCATCAAGAAAATTTTAACTGACTTTATAACCTACTAAAATGTAATCCAAGAGATCAGGGTGGGAGTAGAAAAGCTATACAATTATTGATCCACCATATCAACCACTTAAAAAATAAGAACCGCATCAAAATCAATTTTCAACATTCGCACAGCCTTCATTTGCAACACAATCTCAAGTTCCATATGCAAACACAATATCATCATCAGGTTCATTAAAACCCCAATCCCTATCCCACTAATAAATCTAAAAATAGTTATAATTTATTAAGAGAAATTACCAACAGCATATAGATTCCTTAAATAAAAATCTATAATAACAAATAAAATCAAACAAAGACTCACGGGATAGACTTATGCGATAAACTAACTCAATGATATAAAATTAAAGAAATAGATTGAAGAAAGTGCATGAGGAAGAAATCTAAAGAGTTAAACTAATGGGATAGTGGGAAAAGAAAAAAGTATAAGAAAATTGTAGAAGTCAGATATAGCTATATAAAGCACAGATTTAAAAATATTAGAAAATTATGGAAGTACCTAGATAAAGCAGTAAAGATATAGGAGCATACAGGGACAGTGACAGAAAATAAATATAGTATTTATAGGAAAAATTAAGAGGATAACGAAAAATAATATAAGAAAAAAGCAGAATATTAGATAAACGATAGCTTGATTTATAATAAAGAGAGAGATAATTTAACAAGAGTAAGAGATTTTAATAGTAGAAAATAAGAAACGAATAACGAAGAGTGTTTCAGTTTTAAATGGACACTAAGAAGCAAATAATGAACGAAAAGAAATTGCTTGAAGACGAAAAGCAGGCAGTGGCAGTTGAGCTGGCTACATTATAAATGGGTAGCTATAAGAAAACATAAGATATTAATCTTCTAAAAATAGAAATCGATCAGCAAAGATAACAGCTACAACGATAAAGATCTTAAATGAGAAACTTAAATAATAACTTAATGATATAATTTCAAAAAAAGAACGAGTAGCTCAAATTTGAGAAAGAAAAAGTTGCTAGGTTACAGTCTTAGTTGATGAGCAAACTGAAAATTGTGTAAAGTACAAGACAAAAATTAAATACCACAAATCCCGCGATTTCAACAAAGAAATAAAACAGTTGGGTTAACGGAAGTATTACACATGATAAAACATACGATGATCTAAAGAAAACAATGTCAATCGATAAGCTGAACCAACATAAAAAATTCGAGACAACACAGAACAAATTTATGGAGTTAGCATCGAACTTGAAATAAAATATCAAAAGCAATAAAACAGGCAGCGGTTTCGATTTAGACAACTACCTAATGAGTATGGCACAGTACACGAGATCAAAGGAGCCAGTGCATTGACAAAATTCAATGTTATTTTACAATTTTATCATATATTTTCACTGAATTGGTATCGTTAATTAATAAAATTAATGAAAGTTGAAAGATAAAGCCTCAGAATTCAGCACATTAATTATGCTTATACATAGGGCTGAAATAATAACAAAGCAAAAAATATAGCAATATAGTAATGTCAAAATAGCAATCCTACGATCACCTTATAAAACTGTTAATTGTAGGAGACAGCGGTATCGGTAAAACAAACATACTGCTACGATTCTGCGATAACAAATTTTTAACTTCTCACTTGACTACAATAGGTACTAACATTGGCAATCGACGTAGGCATTGATTTCAAAACTAAAACCGTAGATCTCGATGGCAAGCGAATCAGAATGCAGATTTGGGACACTGCAGGTCAGGAACGATTTAAGACTATCACGCAGACTTATTATCGTGGGGCTATGGGGATATTTGTAGTATACGCTGTTAATGATGCCACTTCTTTTAATAGTATTAATGGGTGGGTCAAACAAATAAGAACGCATGCTGCACACGATGTTGTACTCATGCTCGTCGGAAATAAAAATGATTCCAGCAGAGAAGTCAGCTTTTAATAAGGGCAGAAATTAGCTAATTAGTTAGGCGTTCAATTTTTTGAAACAAGTGCACGGTAAAATGAGGGAATTTCAGAATGCTTTATGGCAATGGCGAAAGAAGTGAAAGACCAAATTTGTATGAATACGCAAATTGGTGTAACTTCTTACACAGGCTCGAAACTGCATCGAAGAAGTTCAGATACTCAAGTTAGCAAATCTAAAAAGTGTTGTTGATTTATTACTAAAACTTAATATTTATTAAACCGAACATCAGTGATAGACTCTTGGCGAGCGAGGAGAGTGCAAAGTATGGAGGTAATTACTACCGACTGTTTTTCCATCTTTGCCTTTCTTCATTGCCCAATCTATGATAAGGCTGTATTTTGGACCTGGACCTAATGTTTCGTAAGGTTTCTTTTTCTTCGGATTTTCCTATATTTTTCGAGAGGGGTGCAGTTGAGCCAATGACTGCTTGCGAGTGAAGGTATCAAAAGCCACTGGTACAGGGTTGTAATCACATGCGCTTGGTAATTTTGGCAACGATTATGATCTTTTGTGTTCAGGACTTATACTTCCAAGCTGACTTTTATATCCGAGAGGCTAAATTAAAAAAAATTTACCTTTTGCACTTAGTAATGTCCTGGTGCTATCTTAAGCGTATCTAAATTCAATTAATCACTAATAGTAGGTCTGAATAAAGGCGCAATTTTTCGATCAGCATCGCCTTTTTGCTTATATTTTTTTTTAATCTATTCAGTACGATCAATTTCAGTATCGTATTTGCCAACAGGCGGTACTTTACTCTTCAGTTTCAGTTCTGCATCAAGGTATGTTACTTTGCCTAAACCTTATTTCTGCAGTTTCTTGAAATCTATTTTCGGTTTGAATTTCTTATTATTCTTTTATTCAGGGTTAATATTGTATTTGCCTGGTCCAGGTATCTGTTTTGATAGTTTTTATATTGAGGCGATGTAACTCTCACGTTTTTGTACACTTCCTGGCTTTATTAACTGTTATTTTCTAGTGTGTTCATAGAATCTAGGAGTGTGGTACTCTGAGAATGAGTCTAGCTTGTGCAATACGGAATACTGGGAAGCGATCTCCATAATAAAATTATCAGGTAAGATAATTATAATCTTAGATTAACAAACATAAGAATATTCTTACTGATTATATTATTATTCTTTAAAATTAAAGTAAGTTTCAAATCTTTGTCAATTTAAAGTGTTATCATTTTTAGACTAGCGATATTGTAAATAGTATTTTCAGAATAGCAAAAAGTATTAAATAATTAGATGACAACAAAGCGAGCTCACAATAAAATATTTCCACCAGTACCAACTAGATCCCCTGTTCCTCAATCGATGCGCACTTCAATTCAACAAGTTGCTCCTCAAGTACTAATTTATCTAAACTAGGAATTAGTGGATCCATCATTGTAAAAATATAGACGATCATTAGTTCCATAAATATCATTGCTTGAAGAAGATGCAAGTATTTTTATCAATTAAATTCAGATATTGAACCCAAAGTGAGAGTACACTTGATGAAAATTTATGAGGATGGCAAACTTAAAATTTCTGCTCCAATATACGAAAATATGGAAATTGTACTCAATTAAGGCAGATACTATGATGTAGAAATTGAGTTCTATCTCGACAAGGCAGTCATCTATGGATTGACAGTTGTCAACTCAATTTACAAGAGCATCATTCGACTCAATCGATAAGAATATAGGCAAGGAACATATGCTCCCAACGCTAAATTACAGACAGCAACATTTTCATTAAAAACTCCAAGTGGGATGCTAGCTCGAGGTTCGTACACTGGTGAGTCTTCAGTAAATATGATTTAACATTAGATCAGAGACAAGTCAGGTAAAATTTACAAGACGATAAAATACGATGTCAAGATAGTTTAAAATGATTGATATTTTGTATATGACGTATTTTATAGTATATTTTCTTGATTGGTAAGATCGGAAATATGGTAAACTATGATATGGCAATCATGCGGTAGGCTGCTCCTGTGCAGCAGGCTCTACAACCGTAGTGGATTATGCTTTTTGTTCGTCGGATTTGCTTGGCTAAACAGCAGGTGCCTCTGTTTTAGCAGGTTACTCATGCTTTTATTCTGATTTCTTTTATTATGGTTTCTTTTATTCTGTTTTTTCTTATGTGTGCGGCTATTTTGAACCAGAGTTATCTTTCTTATCTTTTTATTTTGAGTGTTACTCGGTTTTCTTTTTGTCGGTGGTTGGCAAGTTTTTCTTCGAGCTTGAGTTTGAATTTGTTGCGCCTGTTTATTTTGGTTTTGTAGCTGTTCCTGGTTTGACAGCACTACCAGCTGGCTTATCTTTTTCTGCTGGCTTATGCTCAGGCTTATTATCTTTATGGTCTGCTGCTTTAGTATCTGTGGGAGGATGATGAGATGCTTTACCACCATGTAACACTTTATCGCCTGCAGCTTTATCATCTTTGTGAGGTTACTTGTCTTTAGTAGGTACGGTTTTGTCTGCAGGTTTAGGGATGTGTCCTTTCTTTTATTTACTTTTGTCGTCCTTGGTGTTTGACCCTGGTTATTTTGTTTCAGTCTTGGTTTCATGATGTTCTTACTTTTTATCATGCGATTTATGTTATTTCTTCTCGCCTTACTATTTCTTTGTTTATTATTATTTAGCTGCGATTATAGAATTTGTACCTTAAGTTTTCACTTTAGTGGGATTTTTTGGATTTGTTTTATCAGCTGGATTCAGAGATGGTCGGCCAGTTGGACCAGATGTAGGTGGAACTTTTCTATCGACGACGACGGGTGTTTTAATTGGATTTTTTTGATCTGGTTGAACAGCTCCAGGTCGTGGTTTTGTACCAGCTGTTCCGGGCTTTGTTACGGGCTCTATGATAGAATGAATCTTACATTTCTTTTGGTTTGCAGGTGTAGACTATGGCTTACTCTACCCTTAAACATGCTCAGTGTGTTCGTGATTTTCTTATTTCTTCTCCTATTAAACTTTAGGCCCTTCTTTTTTCTACCCTGGCTTTTTGTCAGTTTCGGTGGGCTTAGTGACAGTAGGCGGTTTCTTCACATCTGAGTTAAATGCAAGTAACTGTTAGTATTGGGAGGATTTGTGACGGGAGCAGGTTTAGCTCCTGGCTTCCCTTGTTGAAGAGTCTTTAATGTATTCTTAATTTCTGCGTTTTCGGCCTCGAGCGCTGAGATCCTGTGTAGTAAAGGTTCTAAAGCAGCATCGATGTGAGTTTTCAATTCCTCTGCGTTCATTTGAATTAGGATCCAAATATATATTTAAATTAAGCTTTATGCTATGTTAGTTTATATTCTTAAATACCAAAAATTATCATCAAATCAGCACGTCGTAGGTGTTATCACCCTTGCTCGAATGCTATTCATTAATTTCAATGCCGAAATGTTCGACGATGCTGAACTCCGGTTTCCCTACTTCTTTGAAAACTAGCAGAGATCCGAAGATACATACTGGCACTTCGTCTGGACCAATATCAAATGAGAAAGTTTTCTTAGTCGTTTTTGGTTAAGCGAATCTTTTAGATTGGCCTTTGTTTGTTATCATGTACAATGATTCAAGTTTATCTTGCTCGTTCAAGGTACCAGTCACACTTTTAACCCACTACCCTTAACCGCAGATCAACTTCTCCTCTTTGTATTGTTGTTCACGCATTTATCTATCTTTTTTGACATACTATCCACCCTTCTTAGAGCTGTACGTTGCTTGTAGTCCACCGATGACACCTGTCTGATTGTTAATAAACACAGTAAAGCCGACCAGCTTGGAATGCAAATTCTTCTTGCCGAGAATATTTCGATCGGTAAATCTTTGCCCTTTTTCTGAAGTCATACCAACTTAATCATGCTTGATTATATGCGCGAGTGTTTTGGTGCCTTTGTTCATACTGCTATTTTTAGCCAGCATTTTCTTCTATTTCTATATTAAGCCAATATCTACTTAATTACTCATCTGGTGTGATGAAACAGATCGCAATGGTTTTAATGGTTTCAAATTACTTGGAATTACTTTACCTTTTTGCACTAATATCTATCGCTACAGTTTCTCTAATTCCTACGTTTTACTAGACATGTACATCTTAAATTTCCAGAAGCCTATCTCTAGATTAACAGTTAATTCTGACAGCCCTATCTTTTTCGATTTATACTTCGCTCAATTTCTTCTCGTAATCGCTTTGTATTTTCTAAAGTAATTTGATGTCAATCTTCACTTGCTTGTAATTATCAATCGTTCTTTCTTATATTATTTACTAAGCTGGTAAAATTGATTATTATTTTGATGTGTATGGTAATCCATTTTTTGTAACGTTGCTTTATGAAATTGGAGCAGGTTGTACTTTTTTCATAGCTCTATTTCTGATCTATTAAATTTCACCTGGGGACACTTCCATTTCAAGAAGCTCGTTTTACAACCGTTTAATGAATTAGTACTGTTTTTTCATGTTACTCTGTCTGATATCATCACGTCCTTATATCTATTTTTGCTTTTAACGCAGAAATTTGACTTCATCAGCGAGACTCTTAATTTTCTTTTATATTTCTTGTTGCATATTGTTGTTACTAAGCTTCTTGACATTCTAATTTATTAACTTCTGTTATTATTGTAACTTCGCCCTGAGTCTATCACTCATAGCTTTTTTCTACTTGATGATGGACTCGACTTGCTTAACCCTGTATTATTTGCTATGTACTTATGGATGGATCCTTTCTCGACTTGGGATTCCTAGATCTTGCTGATTTCGTACTCGTACATTTTTATTCGCTTGTACGCGTTCGCTAATTACTTAGTTAACGTGGCTGGATCTTGATCTGATTTCATTATTGATTGCCGTTATTTATTTTTATCTTCGGGCTCGTCTTTTAAAGTCTCATCGATTACGTTTTGGATCTTTATTATCTATGTTCGCAGTTTGTTATTTTTTAGTTCTAGACCTCTGATGAGTTCGTCTTTCTGGAGCAGATCTCGTGCGGAGTGGATCTTACTTTTATTGGCATTCAATGGAGTGCTTAAAAATTAGTTATCCATAATCGAGTCCAATATATTAATTTTATGACTATGAACACTCTTTTATCAATCATCTTATTTCATCCACATTAAATATTGAATGCAATTGAAAATTAATTTATTATCATTCTCTGTGCTGCAATGTTTTCTTAGTGTTGATACTAGCTAGGCTCAATTTTGATCTTTTTTATTTGCTTATACTTTTGCTGCCGATCCTCACTGTCCTACTACTCATTGACTTTTATTAATCTTTAGCGAACATTTACGATGCTCGTAGATGTTATGGCATACCTTCGATAATCCATTTGCTTTTAAGAGCTTAAATTGGTGTCGCTCTTTATTTAGGGTCCCATTTTAAAAACATTTAGAGAAAAATTCGAAATCCCTCGTCAGGGATTCTCTCTTTCAACATCTTACTAAAATAATCAATCGTCTTTAACTCAAGTATATCCTTCTTTAATACTCCTTTTTCAAAAAATATTTCCGATCTGGTCCCTCTTTAGATAACACTTTCATTGGGCATTCCAAGACTAGAAACCAGATATTTCATTTGTTATACTTAATTTTATCCTGGAAATAGTGGCACTCCAGTATACAGTTCACCAAGGATACAGCCTGCACTCCACATATCAATTTTACAATCGTAGTCGATTCCTAATGTAATTTATGGCGCACGATAGTAACGGGATTGAATATACGTGTATATTGTTTAATGTTCGAAGCAGCTTGAACCAAAATCTATTATTTTTATACCCGATTTATGGTATTATTTTAGTAAAATGTTCTAGGGTTTTAAATCGCAGTGAATTACTTTATTTTTGCGGAGAAATTCGAGAGCATTAAGGATCTGAATGGCAAATCTACGGATTAAGTCAAGACTGAGGCCATTATAATTATTACGAATGATAAGCTAATAGAGATTTTAGCTCATCAGCTCAAACACAATGCATACATGTTTCCGGAAAATAACAAAATCCTTTATTTTTATTATGTTTGAAATACCTTCAGAATCGTGCTATTTTATGTGAGTTAATATTTGGATTTAAATAAATGCTTGTTTGCTAAACTTTGTTCTATTTTTAATCATTTTTAATGCAAATTCTTCTTTCTTCTTATGATCAAAAATACGAAAAACTTGTCCATACGATCCCTTACCAATTAGACTCAATATCTCAAAACGATATGCGATGTGATCATGCATGATAAAATTATACTATTTCCTAAGTTAGAATAAATCTACTATTCATTGTCAAAGTTAGTCTAGATGGGATCTATTTTTTAGCGTTTTTTGGCTTTTTGTCCAACATAGTAAACTTTCTTATACTCCTTAATTTATGAATGTTCGAATTTGGTGAGTAAATGCGTAAAATCTGTCAACACTACATCACAATTATATGGTATTTTAGTCTAATCCCACTACTTTTTTCCTCTTTCAACCGACCTGGCTTAATTTTTCTTCAAAGTAGGTATTTTTTTATGATTCCATTTCAATTATGCAGCTTTTTCAGTAACAATATTATCATAGACAACTACAATAAAACAAAATAATACTTGGTTTACGAATTTTACTTTATGATATCCTATCAAACAAAATCTATTTCTAATTCTTATCATATTTATTTTTCGATGTGCTTTTATTTGTAATTTGCGGTGAGGGTTTACTTGTTATTTTCTTAACATCAATACTTTTATGACTTTGCATTCGTTATTTTGATTGATGTTATGATTTGCTTTTGTGAGATTTTAGGCCAGTCGTGTCAGTGTAAATAGCTGCATTAAGAAGATAATACTATACCTTATATTAACAGCTATTTCTTAGTACATTTCGGTCGACTTGTTGACTGTCATAATCATGAAATTGTACTTTGGATGTGGCTATGCGTTGGGTTGACCTTCGTGATTTTAGTTCAAACATATTGTTAAGGGTTGTTACAAGTCGATTTAATTATCATATACATATGTGAAATAAAGAGCATCATCATTTACATATTTATGAAAAATTTATATCTTATTAATCAATTTATCTAAGAAAAGAAAAGATTCAGACGACTTAATTTTGACATATTAAATCTAACATGCAATTATTTAAATATCAAATTATGAATGATATATTATTGTAATAGACTGATAAATTCACTTTTTATTACATATATTTGATAAAGATAAATAATAAATATCAAATAGATTACCAAGTTCTCCATCCACTCATTCTTTTATTAACATCTTTTCTGATATTAAAGTTTTTGTTCTCTTCTTCAGACAACTTTTTTCTGTCCTCATGCACTTCACCCATGACTTTCTTGATAAATGGTCGAATTTTCTGCTTAATCTCGTAATCAGCGCCTCGGTTGAAATACAGACTGATCACATCTTCAGGTTCTTATTCAGTTTTGATAGGCTTGTCAATCGAGAACTGAGGCCAGTCTTCAACTTTCTCATTGATAAATGTGTTGCTCCCGGCTGAACTTTATGGGGCAGAGACTTGCTGTTATTCTGATCCAACACTATCAGCTTCACTACCTACAGTTGATAATCTATCCTCTTGTTTTAAATTAAGCTGTTCGCTTGATTCTACTTTAAAGGGAACTTATTCTATGCTCATTTTTTAATAATTTACTATTTTTAACAGAGCTATTAAATTGTTAAATCGTCTATTCAAATATGATGTCAATAATTTTAGATATTAGATTTATCAGAAATGAGCAATTTGTTGTCAAAAAAATATTTTTACATATTGTTTAGAAAAAATATTGAAACAATTAGCTCTCTTTCTT
>APMI01022706.1_pt1 | contig 15600 bp, 17 predicted proteins | sample 667938 | NCBI WGS metagenome assembly APMI01 (sample SAMN01084076, study PRJNA167559) | wastewater metagenome | biome: Wastewater | place: Denmark: Ejby Moelle, Odense | collected 2011-11-28 | reverse complement strand
AGTTGGTTAGAATACGTGCCTGTCACGCACGGGGTCGCGGGTTCGAGTCCCGTCCGGACCGCTTAAAGCAACAAAAAATGCCTGTAATCGTTTGATTTACAGGCATTTTCATTTTAGTTGAAATGATGGGTACAACATAGGTACAACATTTGAAAATGGGGTTTTTATACCCTTGTTGTACCTAGATCTCCTACTTCACATTCTTTGCGAGCTCACATCCGGCTTTAAATCTGATCACTTTCTTTTTAGGGATAGATCCATCAGCTTTCGGGTTCGAGGTCGTGTAATCGGTTGTATTGAAGTAAGCTGCAACCATATCACCAACCCATTCAACTGGTGCAACAACGCTTGCTGCACTTTCAGACCTCAAAGCAACAGCGGGAAAGTTGATTGCTTTGTTCTTGATACAGTTAACCAGGATAATCGAAACCGGTTCATCGAGTTCAGCCTGATCGGTTGTGTTAGGTTCCCAGAGAAAACTAACTACCTGATCATCTTCGCAAGTCAGCTCAACGTTGCGGACATTGCTGCCTTCGTTGTCGCAGAACTGAACTTTGGTATAATCGATTTCATTGGTACCTTCAACAAAGATGTTCTTAGAGTTAATACTAACTATCTTGTTGAATGGGGACATGTTTTTGAGCGTATTGGAATACGCATCATTAACAACAGGGAGTACCTGTCGGATCAGGTCTACAGTCTGAGCAAATTTGCTCCTCTGCTTTACTTGTCCTTCGGTTCGTGGGTTAGAAACCTGCATAGGGCGGGTTCTCATGGTGTTTTGCTCGTAGTGTTTCGAGAAAACTGCAGTTCCGAATTTCTTTCGGGTCCTGCCAGTGATGGGGTTTTGAACGATTGCCATAGGGCGTAAGGTATTTAAGTGTGTATTTGTTAAAAAAGAGGCCTTGATACGGACTTGGTACGGAATTGATAAGGTTCTATATCGTGCCTGATTTCTGTACAAAGATAAAGTAGTATATACTGAAAACTATTGTAAATAACACTAATACAGTATGTTATGTATAATTATGAAACTGATTGCATTGGATTGCTAAATATATTCATCTGTTTTTATGGAAATTTTTGTCTGATTTCAATTAAAAAGCCCGGCAAACCGGGCTTGATAATGTAAATTTTGAGGTTTTAAACTGCGAATGGATTGCCAGCTCCCAGGTAAACTTCTTCATCAGCAGCAGCTGAGAGGAACTGACGGTATTCAGATTCTCCGCAGGATAGGCAATAGATTTTGCCATCGGAAGGCCAATAATAGGCTGCAGTACCTTTTTTGAGGGTAGTGCCACATTCTGCACATTTGCTGGTATACTTTACGGTAAGAGGGCGGGGGTCATTAAAATACTTTTTCATAGGATTGGGGTTTAAAGGGGTTAGTTATGCTCTTGTATCCAGGTGTAGGCATAGAAGCAGAATTTCTCTGTGTTGGATTCATCGAGGGAAGTAAAGAATTTGAGAATGGCATTAGCTGAGGCATATCCTTCAGATTTGCAAAAGCCAATAAATTTAGCTTTCAGATGATCTGCCAGGAGTGGGCTGTCGGACCAAATCTCTTCAATAAAATTTGAAGGGATGTTGTAAACGAACCGGAAGGTTCTGCTGATAATTTCGGATTGTGTCATAATATGAAGGTTTTAAGGGTTTATCGGTAGAATGATGGAAGGGAACGGTAGTTTGCGAAAATTGCTTTTTTGGCTTCAGAGATTAACAGGAGATTGCGGTGGTACTGCTTCTCGTGTTGATCCAGAATTTTGAGGGCTTCGACTGTCTTTTGAAAGTTGGCCGGAGTTGCCAGGGCTTTTTCGGATGCCTGGCTAATAACCTGGTTAAGGTCCCGAAGATGAATGAAGGGAATAACAGATCCATTGAGGTATGGATGTAATGATTTGGACTGCCACAGGCCAAAACAGAGCCAGTAATAATGGTCTTTTTCAGCCTGATCGATGGCGTTGAAGGTGAAACAATTGGGGCAGGGATGCTCCATTGGTTTGCCGCTGTTCATGCCTTTGTTGAGGATGAAAAATGCGAACGGGCTTCGCTTTTGATCAGGGCTGTAACTGGTGATTTTCTGCATATTGAAAAGCTTTTTGGAGGTTAGTCAAATCTTTCCTTTAGCACCCCTTCCACAATTTTTTTAGCAAAAAATAGAAAAAGGGAAAAAAGAAAAAAAGGAAACCATAAGGCAATGAAGCATGGAGGCAAAATCAAGTATGCAGGTCATTATTTTATTGCATGAAAAAAGCCCTTACGGGCTCATAACATGGTTATGCATAAAATAATGAATGCACCCGAAGGGCAGTCCTTGCAGCGCGATATTAAACTACAAATGAAAAAGTGTTATGCTGCAAGGCTGTACTTGAATTTGCTGGAATGCTACTTTATATTCGTTTCGTTTTTTTCTTTTCCCTTTTTCTTTTGCTGAAAAAATCCACCTCTTTAGGCACTAATCAAAAACAACTTGAACGAAGACAATAAATATGCAATCTCCATATACCACTATGGGGATGGGATTTATGAAACGAAGGTAAAACATTGAGATTTGGGGCAGTGTGGGGCAGTATAAATGAGACGGCAATACATTTTAAAAATGAGCAATACATTGCCGGTGAATAAATACTGCTCGGGTGGTGGCAAGGTGTTGTTTAATATTTGGTTATCGCGAAGCTTAGGAAAGGAGCTTAGCGGAACGCGATACGATATTTACTATACCATACGCCGGTGGCTTGCGCTGTAACGAACAACCGGAGGGCGATAGCGCACACGAAATACCGCTTATACTTGTGGTGCTGAATAGCTAAATATACTTGTCAACCGGGAAGTGGGGAGGCTTTAGCAGCTTGCCTGGATGGTCGGACGGGTTACGTTGTTTAGGTTTTTCGTGCTTGACGGTCGCTGTAACATGGCATGTGCGAAAGGAAGCGTCCGGCGAGCCGAAAAAAGGTGCGAGGGCAGTAACCTGGCTGCCATACTGGTGTGCTGCTGTGGGGTTGCGAAAGGGATTGAGTGAATGAGGATCGAAAGGAGCGTAACGAATGGAACGGAATGAAGGCTGGCTGGTGAAGCATTCTTAAAAGCTGAGCCGACGAAGGAGGCTTTGCTTTAGGCATGGGAATGAGTGGTCGCCGACGAAGGAGGTGTCCACGAATGACCGAACCTGCCAGACTGAATGATGTGAAATGGAGTGGAGCGTATTGAGGACGAATGAGCGAAATTGCTTGCAGCAACAGGTAAGTGTGTTGGGTTCTCAGATTGCTGCTCGTCACTCGTAGAACTGACTTGTAAACAAAATACACACCGGCTTGTATTCTTGTCCAACTGGAAAGTGCGGTTAGGTTTTAGCAGCTGATAAGATGAGGAACGAGGCTTATTTGCTGCTGTGGGTGCAGTGAAAGGCATGAAATTACGAGGGACGAGTAATGAATGGCTTGCAACTGCATAGGGAGTGGGCGGAGTGGGAAGGTAAGCAGGCTGTGGCTGCTTTGCATAGTGTGCTTATGGGCTTTCTACCAAGACCATAAGAGCACATTATGTAAATGCAAGCTTCCGGTGGTGAAGTGCGCTTTTTACCTGGCGTGCCTCGGTGTATTTGCTTTTTTCTGCAAATACCATGACAGGAAAAAGCGCATGTAGCCATCCGGCACAGCCTGCGTGGGTTGTGAAAAGGTTATTTAAGAATACTTATTTACTTTAGACAGAACTTAAAGAAGTGTTCTGATCAGTAGCACCTTATAAATAAAAAAAATATTTTCATTAACATATTGTTAATTTCAATATTTGTATACATTTGCATATAATAATACCTGTAAGTATTAATTTATGTTCATAAGCAAAACATCTGAATACGCGCTAAAGATTCTTACATACATGGCGTTGAATAATGAAACACAGTTTTCGGCGCAAAATCTTTATGAGGAACTTGATATACCAAAGCGTTACCTAATGCGGTTATTAACCGATTTATCAAAAAGCGGTTTTATTAAAGCTACCCGTGGCAGGAGTGGGGGATATGTATTTGCCCGATCTCTTGAAACTATCTATTTTTCTGAAATTATCGACTCGGTTGAAGGGCTTCTATCCTTTGAAGGCTGCGTATTGGGCAACCCTATTTGCCCGGTTGATAAACCCTGCGCTTTGCACCAGATTTGGGAAAAACCAAAACAGGCTTTTCTCGAAACCATTAAAACAACAACACTTGCGGATTTGAAAAATGATAAAAATATTTCTTTTAAGTAATCACTAAAACAAACAAATCATTAACCATTAAAACGAGAAATTATGGTAGACTCGAACACCGTCCTATTCGGACAAACATTAATTTACACTTTTTACGTGCTGGCAATCCTTGCGCTCATGGGCTGGTTCGCGTATCGTGTAACCACCGATGGCCCTTCGAAAGTGAAGCCGGCTTTCTTTTACACTTTTGTGGGGTTTCTGATCCTGCTGGGTGTAACAATCCATATGGTAACCTTGCATACTATTCCTTGGAAACCAATGGATATGGACAGGGCTGAAATTAAGGCCGATAAGGTTTTTGACATCAGTGTACAGGATCACAAATTCCAGCTTCCTGCTGAGAAAATGCTTATTAAAACTAACGACAAGGTATTATTCAATGTTACATCAGGAGATCTTACTTATGGTTTTGGTCTGTTCCGTAACGATAATACCATGGTTTTCCAGATGCAGGTTTTGCCTGGGCATAACAATGATATCTTATGGCAGTTCGACCGACCTGGTATCTATTCTATACGTTCGACTGAATACTCTGGTCCTGCAGGTGTATTTATGATTGAAAAGGATGTTGTGGAAGTAACGGATTAAATAATAGTATAAAAACATTAAAAAACCTGTAAATATGAGTTATATAAATACATTAATGAATGGAGAGCAGGGATTGTTTAAGCACAATTCGCTCACTCCCATGCAAAAGATTACCCTGCGCTTTGTGGTTGTCGGACTTCTTTATTACGGACTTGTGGTGATAGAAGGAATGATCATGCGCATGTATGCAGTCAGTCCGATAGATGCTGTTACGACTAACCAATATTTTGCCATACTTACTGCACATCCGCTGGTTGGGATTTTTGGTTCTACTTATTCAATTGTTTTTGGGGCTTTTCTCTTCCTGGTTCCTTTCCTGATGAACAAACCCTTGTGGAGTATCAAAATGGCGAACTGGACCTTCTGGTGCATTGCCATTGGAACCTTTATTTTTTGGGCAGCCGGATTTGTATCGCATTATGCACCTCTGTACACCCTTTATTGGCCTCTGCCAGCCGATTTTACCCAGTTCAGTGTTATAGGAGGTACATTTTTTATTCTAGGCATTGCCATAGTGATGGTCGGAACCGTACTGTTTGTTATAAATATCTTCAAAACGATATTGTTTACTCCTGATGGTTGGGAAAAACAACCAGCCGCTGCCTTATTAGGATCGGCACTAGGGTACAGCGGATTAAAAAACCTTTTTACGAAAAAAGAAAATCATAAAGAACACCTGGTTTCACTTCCTGTTGCTGCTATTGCAAGAGGAACTGTTGATGTTGCCTTTAATGCAGCCATTATACTTTTTACAGGTGTACTGATTCTTGTTTACATGGTAGGAGCGTTGCTGGGATTCGATTTGAAAGAAACAGCTGTTGATGCATTACTGTATAAAAACTGGTTCTGGTGGGGTCTCGATCTTATTGCTGACGGCTTGGTACTGATATTTGTTGCCGGAACCTGGTACCTGCTTGCAACGTTGATCACCGGGAAAAAACTTTTTATGGAAAACTGGGCACGTGCTGCCTTGCTCGTAGAACTGGTTGTATCGTGGACCGTTTGGTCGCACCACCTTATGAGTGACCAGGCTCAACCCGGATGGCTAAAAGTTGTATCGGGCGAAATGGTAACTGCATTTGAACTTATTACGCAAGGGCTTGCTTTCTTTATTACATTGGCAACTTTATGGAGTGCCCGTCCGTTGAAAATGTCGAATCCATTGAAGTTCCTGATGGGCGGATTACTTGGATTTGCATTGGCTGTTCCGGCCGGTATTATGCAGGCTGACCTTGGATTGAACCGTATATTGCACAACACACAATGGATCATCGGACCACACGTTCATGTTGCAATTCTTGTTGGCTTAAGCATGACTTTGTATGCTGCTATTTATTTCCTGTTGCCGATTTTAACCAATGGCGCAAAGCTATACAGCCAGAAACTTACCAATATTCATTTTTGGTGTCACCTGCTGGGTGGTATCGGGATGGGAGCTTTTATGGGAATGGCCGGTTTGCATGGAATGCTGAGGCGTTCTTTGTATATTAATGGTGAATTTATGCCATACATGGTATTGGCCGCTATTTCAGGGGCATTGCTATTGATTGCCTTTATTGCCTTCCTGTATAATATAATAATGACGGTGGGAATAAACGGGCTGCTTGGTATTTTCAAAGCACCTGCACTAAAGACAACTGATTTGTTGCCTAAAGCATAAATTTATATAAAAATTGTAGGAGGCAATTTTTATTTGAATTTCGGAACGGATAAACACTATCATGTTTGAGCACAATTGATTTGTTATTGTGCGAGACCTAGATAAAAGTGTTTGTCCGTTCTTTGTTTGAAAATAATGTTGGGTTACAATACATAATAGCAATACAATAAATCCTCCGCGGTAAATTTCGTTTATTTTACGATTAAATTTCTGATTGCCTTTATGGTTTCGTCCTGTTCCACCGCAAATCCGTTTTGTTGAGTAACAATCACTCCTTCCCGGTCAAATACATGAATGATATTTGAATGATCGAATCCTCCGCCTTCCAGTTTTTTAACTTTTACACCCAGCACATTGGCAATTTCCATGGTAGCATCCAGGCTGGAACAAACCAGTGTCCAGTTAGAGTTAAGCTTGTGTTCAGCTGCAAACTCTGTTAGCCTGGCTGGGGTATCCCTTTCCGGGTCCATACTGATTAGTAAAAATGTTACCTGCTGAAGTTCTTTGGCCGAAAGTGATGATTCAATCCGCTGCATATCAGCGACTATACGCGGGCAGGCTGATTCGCAATGGGTAAAAACCATAGCTGCCACGGTGATTTTATTTCTGAAATGATCAAGGTTAAGATTTTCGTTTTTTTGAGTAGTCCACAAGGACGTAAGATTATAAACAGATTCACCGGAAAGTTCCTTTGGTGTAACTGCAGATTTCTCTTTACTACAGCAACTCCTGGTTTTTGTCTCCGGATTTTTATTGCACGCGGTTAAAACCGTTGAAAGAATAATGATCAGAACAAATGAAGTTTTCATCTTATTTTTTTTTATTTTGATTTTGGTAAGATGGAATTACTCACATCTTGTATATTTTCAAAGGTGTTCGTGAGCTAAAGGTTCGCCATGATTAAACAAAATAGTTATTTCATTTGATGTTTCTTCAATCATGGCTATTTCATACAATTGATTTTATTTGACACATCTGAATCCCATATTTGCAACACAGTATTTTGCTTTTACACTTGATCGCATGGCGAAGCGCATAAATGATGCGTAGTTATTAATGTCCTTGGAAGCAAAAGAACCGCCTCCGCAGAATAAGGTGTTGTCGAGGCTGCTGTTACCACGCGATTCGCCGGTGGTTAATGCACTGTTGAAGTCGTACGTCCATTCCCAAACCAGGCCATGCATATCGTAAACGCCGTAATAATTCTTAAAAGTTGAACCAACTGATGGCAATACGACGGGATTGGGTTTTGTAACCCAATTCAATACCCATTGGTTGAAACCTTGATCTTTACTCGCGTCTGCCTTTGTTTCACTGGCCCTGGCTGCAAGTTCCCATTCTGCAGTTTCGGGTAATCTTTTACCCTGGCATTCGCAGTATTTTTTTGCTGCAAACCACGATACATTAACAACCGGACTGTTCGCAACGATTGGATTAAAGGTAAGATCCGAGTTCCATTGCTTCAGATAATTGCTATCGGCAAAAATGCTTTTCACCTTACTCTTTTTCCATTCAGGATTGGTTTTCACAAAAGCCAGGAAATCAGAATTGGTGACCGGGTACACATCCATTTGAAAGCTTTCCACATCTGTTTTCTGACTGTCCTTTGAATACATAGGAATGTATGTACCACCCTTTATTTTAACCATATTAATGGTTGCGGATTTTTGCTGACAGAATCCTGCACTCGTTATGAAACAGCTTATGATCAGCACAAAGAATTTCATTTTACTTTTGCCTGATTTTAGCCACATCGGCAGCATGAATTTCACCTCCTTTATTCCCAAAATTATTCAGCACATAGGTTGCAACGGATGCTACCTGGTTATCGCTCAGTGTTTGCTTTGGCATCACGCTATTGTAGGATTTACCGTTAACAGTTACCTGACCGGTTAAACCGTGGGTGATCACCTGTATGATTTTTTCAGGATTTGAAGCGAAATAATCCGATTTAACCAAAGGGGGAAAAGCTTTTTCAATTCCTTTTCCATCCGCCTGGTGACATGCCTGGCAGGTACTTGTATAGAGTGCTTTCCCTAATTCAAGTTTCTCGGCTTTTGTCAGTGGTTTTGTAGCTTCGGCGTCAGCTAATGGCATAGTTTGAACGGCTCCGCCTTCGGGCTGGTATATCCTGTCGTCCTGTTGACCTGAATAAATGGTTTTATTTTCCGGGCCATCAACTTTAAGAATACCCATAGCGCCTTTATTAAAAGCCCTGAATATTGCATGATCAACCAGAATAAAGTTTCCAGGCACTTCCAGTTTAAACTCAGTGATGGCAGATCCACCGGGAGGAATTAATGTGGTTTGGACGTTGTGATTTAACGTGCTTCCACCTTCGGGATACACATTATCAAAGATTTCGCCGATCACATGAAAACTGGATGTTAAGCCTGGTCCGCCATTACCAACGAATAATCTTACGGTTTCACCCACTTTTGCTTTCAGTGAATTGTCACCGGTTAAAGCCCCGACCTTGCCATTAAATACTACATAATCAGGATTTTCTTCCAGGGCTTTTTCCATATCGAAAGGCTGCGATCCCGACTCGCCGTAGCCACCTTTAGTATAAAAATCGCCCTGGCAAACATAAAATTCCTTATCCACTTTTGGCAGTCCTTCTTTTGGCTCAACTAGAATCAAACCATACATTCCATTTGCAATATGCATTCCAACCGGAGCGGTAGCACAATGATAAATAAACAGTCCCGGATTAAGAACTGTAAACGAAAACTGAGTTTCGTGTCCCGGTGCGGTGAATGTTGAAACTGCGCCACCACCAGGTCCCGTAACAGCATGAAGATCGATGTTATGAGGCAGTTTACTTGAAGGATCATTTTTGAGATGAAACTCAACCAGGTCGCCTTCGCGAACACGGATAAATTTCCCCGGAACCTGTCCGCCAAAAGTCCAGAAATTGTATTTCACACCATCCATCATTTCCATTTCCTTCTCAATAACTTCGAGGTTCACAATTACTTTTGTGGCATGATTACGGGTAATAGGGGGTGGTACATCTGGCGCAAAAGTTAAAACGGCAACTTCCTCCCCTTTAATTTCGCCAATGGTTGAATCACTTTGCTGACTGCTGTTTTTGCTGCAACCTATTATTATCATTGCTGATGCAAATAGCAGAAAGGTTATTTTTGAGAATGGATTTGCGAATATCATGATACAAAGGATTTAGTTTGAGTTAATCATGGATTTTCAACTGGATTTGATCAGATTGCATAAATATCTGCAAGGTTATCGATCATTAAAACATAGTCATTTTTGCATTGCCCAGTCTCCTGCTTGTTTTCAATTTTAGTAAAATCAAGCAAAAGCGATTCCTGCTCAGCGGGAGTAAAAACGTTATCAGCCATGCGGAAAAGCACTTTATTTTCCTTCCCGATATGGTTTTTGAGTAAATCAGCATAACCCAGCATATTGCTGTAAATAGCTTTTAAAGCACCTGATTCACCTTGTTTATACAGCGAAATATTCCCGGCCATTCCTTTTACAAAATTTCGCCCTTCTTCATGATCGTGTAGCATTGCGGCTACAGGTCCGGTTTCGTTTGAGAATCCTTTCTGAACCATCAACGGGAAAAGTAATTGTTCTTCCTTGGCATGATGCAGGCCATCGGCAAATTCGCGGATCACTTTTACAATCGTTTCCATATGCTCTACATTTGGATTTGGAGATTGTGTGATACGTTCCATAACTTCGATGAGGCGAAGTATCTGAACGTGATCGTTTTCGAGGTTTTGGGTTGCTGTTGTCATAATAAGTATATTTTTATTCAGCTATTTTTAATGCTTTCGGATAGAGGATGTTATTTTCGAGATGCACATGAATATGAAGATCGTCTTCGAATTGCTCAAGCAGCTTTAGCGCAACCCGGTAGGTATTACAAGCATCAGCAGGAATAAGATAGTTTTTGGTTAAGACATTTATTTTATCCATTGCGCCGCCTGCAAACTCATGTTCGCCTTGCATGCGTGTAACTTCAGAAATGATGGTTGATTTCAACTGTGGAGAAGCGGAAATTTCAGCCGCTCTGATTGCAGGAAACAAAACGTCTTCTTCATTTTTCAAATGTTGCAGGAGTTCTTCATTGATTCTGGTAAACAAAGATGCCACTTCAATCAGTTCCGGATGATGAGCGCCGTGTACATCAGCAATTTTTTGTGTATAAAAAACCAGCTCAGGCATAGTTTTGAGCACAAATTTATGATGTGTATCAGTTATATACCCGGAAAGGGAACTAAGCTTCCATTCTTTAAAATTTGTTGCGCAATCAATTGGAGTTTGCGACAGCAATTCCAACTGTTCCAGGATCATGGACAGGTTTGAGCCTTTTTCCCTGCATGCATCAGAAAGAAATTTGTAACCTCCGCAGCAAAAGTCGATACCTGCTTCCTTAAATAACGAAGCTGCACGGAAATCGTTGGCAACGATTTCACCAATAGTTATTTCAGAATTTGATTCTGGTAACATAGGTTCTGATTTTTAATTACGGAGACAAATATATACATAAAAACAAATAAAAGACTAAAAGGTCTTTTAATAATTATAATTATTTTATTTTTATCTTTACAGGAAAATAATTTCATTAATAATGCTCAACTATGTTCAATAAAGAAACTGAATACGCTCTCAGGGGATTGGTTTACATTCAGGCTCAGAATTTAGAAGGGCGCAGACCGGGCATTGCAGAAATTGCGGAACAAATTGATGCCCCGCATTTTTATACTGCTAAAATTTTACAGCGATTAGTACGGCAAGGTTTTGTTGAATCTCAGAAAGGGAAAGGCGGAGGATTTTATTTTGATAGTAAAAAGCCTGATTTGTCGCTAAAACAACTTATTATAGCTACTGAAGGGGATAAATTATTCAATGGCTGTGGATTTGGACTTAAACAATGCGACGAAAATAATCCTTGTCCACTGCATGAAAAGTATGCTCTGATACGCGATGCATTGAACCAGTTGGTAATGGAAGAGAATGTACAAAGTCTTGCGCAGAAGATTCTGAGAGGGGGAGAACTGCTTTCACCAAGACTCAGGTAAGCTAAATAAAAATAAAACTGGTTATTAGCCAATTACGAATTTTAAAAATTTGACAGATAGGTGAGCAAGAACTCTATTCCAGTGGGAAGATTGTATATCACGGTTTAATACCCAGCTATTTACAGGAACATTGTCATGTTTGTACTTATACAGTAAGACTCAATTTTATATTTTATGTCGGAACTAATTGTAAATACAAGCGAGCATTACCTGAACCTGCAGGCTTATTGCTGCGGAATGGTTGAAGGGGAAAATGGTAAAGCTCTTTATGAGAAGTACAGAAACGAAACAGATGCTGTGACAGCCACGGAAACCATGCAGCTTCTTGATTACCTGCTACAACACTATCCGTTTGAAACGGTAAAAAATACCGTTGGCAAACTGATAAATACATTTTATAAATCGCTGAAACAGCAAACCTGGGCGAAGCCTGCCGCAGACCATTTTCTGAACTACCTGATGCTTGAAAACAGGGGAGTGGAGAAGATTATCGGTGAAATGCGTATTGTTGTGAAAGCTTTATACAGTCATTCATTGACTGATGAAAAAGAATTAATTTCTCAACTTCTTCGACTTATCAATGATTTGAAATCATATGAAGTTCATTATGTTAAAAAGGAAAACATTCTATTCCCTTACATTGAGCGAACGTTTTCACAATACCGATGCCTGCAGCTGATGTGGTCGTTTCACGATGATTTTCGCAGAACCCTGAAAAGTATAGAGGAATTATTAAAGTTTGAACCTTTAAAAAAGGACCTGTTAAATAAAGAATTAGGGAGATTGTTTTTTGTGGTACTACCCATTATTTTCAGGGAAGAACAAATCGTTTATCCGGTAGCCTACAGGGCTGTACCGGAAAGTGCCTGGCAGGAAATGTTGGTACAGGCGGATGAAACAGGCTGGTGCTACATAAACCCTGTACGCAAATCTTCTGTAAATCCGACAGACAAAAATCTTGCCTACGGGATGACTGACCTGGATACCGGAGTTTTGAGCAGGGTGCAGATTATACGACTTTTTGAGAATTTACCGGTGGATATAACTTTCGTTGACGAAGAAGATACAGTACGATATTTTTCCGGTGGCAAGCACAGGATATTCCCAAGGTCCAGTGCAATTATCGGGCGAAAAGTACAAAACTGCCATCCTCCGGAAAGCGTTCATATTGTTAACCAGATTGTTGAAGCGTTCAGGAACGGCAGTAAGAACGAAGCCAATTTCTGGATAAACCTGAAAGGGAAATTCATTTACATCCGTTATACCGCTCTGCGTTCATCAACCGGGGAATACAAAGGAACCATTGAAGTGAGTCAGGATGTTACTGATATAAGATCACTTGAAGGCGAAAGACGTTTGTTGAACTGGGAGGAATAAAGATTAAGGTATTTCGGGCTGTGAGTTCACTTTAATAACCTCTTTCTTATTTCTTTTTTTCCTCCTGTAGGGTATCCACCATGCAAAGAATCCGGTCACTAATATCAGCAATGAAGCCAATCCGGTAAGCGGTACAATGAGAATATAAAACGGACCTAAAAGAAATTCCCAGATGCGACCGGTATGAATTTCCTGGGATGTGTTCCAAAGTGAAAATGGACTTTTTTTGATGACTTCGGCTGGCATTTGTGGGAATATGCCGGATTTGCCAAGCCGGATCGCACCACCGCCATAATCAAACACAAATTGGTTGCCATCCGGCATCCCGATAAAACCGGAAACAGAAATGGCTCCAAAAGGAGAACCATTCTGGCTGGCTTCATTCAAAGGTAATTTCGTAAAATAATCGATAATGATCCCTTCGTCAGGAATCCATTGAAAGATACCGGAAAAACTACCGACCAGGTATCCACCTGTTGCCATCTTTTCAAATACGTTGATTCCCATCACACTAACGGGTGGCTGAACAGAATATTTGCGTAAAACAGAACCAAATTCGTCATCAGAATAATAGATTCCATCAGATGTTGCAACAACATAACGTTTCAGAACTTCATCATAGATCAAATCACGAAATTTGTCATCCCAGGTGTTTGGATCATCCAGTTTGGAATATTTGATTTTAGTAACTTCCGTATTTGCAATTAAAATAAGGAGTGGCGGGCGCAGGAACATGCCGGTTATGGAAGTCAGCAGTAAAAAAAGTACCGACCAGTAGCCCAGCTTATTATGCCATTTAAGGGAAAAACGGTTCAATTTCTTAATTCTGCTTTTCGCCGATTCCTTTACCCGCTTCAATAAATGCGGTGCCAACCAATAAAAGATTCCTGACAGCGTGATGAAAATGAAAATCAGGCCTACCATATCAACAAGCAACTTGCCTGCAATTCCATAGATTTCGCCACTGTGAATCACCCAGATAGTCCGAAATAAGCCGACCTTATTGCCTGAATCCTCACCGGCTAAGACATTTATTTTGGTGAAATTAAGCTTCTTATCATTTATATTCGCGACTAACAAATAAGACCTTGTCATCACCAGCAGTGAATCGTTTTTCTGAATAATCTTAACTATACGTTCTTCTTTTACCGGAATATTGATCTTTTTCCATCCACTATCGTATTCAAAAAGTCCGAAAAGTGTTCCGGCAATCAGACGATGATTCTCAGTGTGCATCAATGAATATATTTTGCGGTTATCAATTCCATCCGGAAATCCATGGTTGAAATCTCTGAAAGATGTAAAACTACTGTCGGTTTTCCAAATGCCGATATTCCCGAAAACCAGCAACGAATCATCCGGTAATTTTACAGCAGATTTTACGGCAGCCATATTCCAGTTGTTATACTCGTAATTGCCTGGTAGCCATTTCCGGTTAACATCAACAGAAGAGAATATCCCCCTGTGATTCATTATAATACCGGAAACCGCGAAGAGTAAAATGAAGAGGGCAAAGATCAAACCCGGCCATTTGTGGTATTTCTTAAACCATTTTAGCAGCCGGTCTTTCTTAGTTTGTACTGTTACAGTCATAAATATTTCGACGAGTTAATTGTATACTGGTAGATTAGAGTTCCATGACAATTTATGCCTGATAATAACCATGTGCTTGTCACCTTTACGGAACTTTAGAAGAGAATGTGTTGGTTAAACAACGGAAGAACTATTTCTGTTGTTTTTCCTGGCCTTCGGACTTTTCTTTTGTTTCGGTAATTTCGATTGCATCATGTCCCAGGCTTGTGATAACAGTAATTATTTTTTTGACATCTGTTTTATCAGGATTGTATTTAACTATTAAAATCTGTGATTCACGATCAAGTTCCGATTCAATAATTCCTTTCTCATAAGCGAGAGTTTTTTCAATTTTGGCTTTACACATCTCTGTATGAGCCGAAGTTTGGAGTTTTACGATTTTAAAGGAGTCCTTTTTCTGGGCGTAAGCAGCCGTTTGTAATAAAAGCAAGGACAGGATCAATGTTGCCGAAAAAATTACATTTCTTTTCATTTTGGTTGTTTTAGTGATTAAGTAATTACTTTATTGAAAATCTTATTCCAAAATAGATTGTTCTTCCAGTGATAGGACCCCATAAATAAGTTGTGTCGAAATAGGGTCCAAACGGATCTTCGGAGGCAATTATGGCTTGTTCTTGTTTAAAACCGGTGAGGTTTTCGCCACCGACATAAATATCCCAATATTTGAACCGTTTTGTGATCATTGCACTTAATAAAACGTATGCGCGAACCTTTTCGTATGGTTTATATTCCTTGGGTAAATATTCAATATCTGTTACACGGATTTTCCCATTATATTGAGAGGTAAAGTCAAATTGCCATTTTTCAAATTTTGTAGCATAGGATAATGAAAGCAAACCTTTATGCCTGTTGGAAAAAGCTTTTTGATCGAGCTTGCCATTTATGGTTGTACGAACATCATTTATACGAAAAGCAGCATTTATCTCCAATCTGTCAATGGGCTCAAATATTAATTCCGCCTGCGCGCTGTTTGAAAAAGATTGCCCTTTCAAATTGTAGAAGGAGACTTCATCATAGCGGGTTTCCATGTCGGCAATAACCTGGTTTATAAAGTCGGTCCGATAGTAATCAAGGATAAAAGTT
>APMI01021586.1_pt1 | contig 15603 bp, 17 predicted proteins | sample 667938 | NCBI WGS metagenome assembly APMI01 (sample SAMN01084076, study PRJNA167559) | wastewater metagenome | biome: Wastewater | place: Denmark: Ejby Moelle, Odense | collected 2011-11-28 | reverse complement strand
AGTCGAAGCCATCGTCGAGGTCGAATCGGTCCCGAATCCGGGATCGCGGGCCGTAGAGCGCAAAACGACCGCACATCTCAATGCACCTTCGGGGTCTCTTCCCGCAGCCGCCGCCACAGGGCTTCGATGATCACGACAGAGGCATCGTCAGGGTTTTGCGCGCGGGCCGATTCCAGCAGGGCACTGTTCTCCGACCACAGCCCCAAGTTGTTCCGAATCCACATGCCCAAGCCCAAGTGCAATGCGACCAGGTCGTCCTGCGACATGGCGGCGATCTTGGCCTTTTCACCATCTGGCAGCAGGCCCAGCAACACGCCGACCGCTTGATCGACGCTGTCCATCCGACCACAGGCCAGCACGATGGGAACGTGCCTCCTGTTCAGCGAACTCGTAGCGCTGCGCATCCTCGGCGGATTGTTCCTTGGCGTACTTTTGGTACCACCATGCAAGCCCGGCGGTCACTTGTGCGAGGCCGGCATCTAGCGTCTTCGGACACTGCCTCTGGCAGATCGGATCGGTAACCAGCACCTTGCCGACGATCCTCTGGTAGCGGTCCCGCTTGCTCCACTGCACGTCGACATCCTTGCCGAACACGAGCATCGACAGAGACCCCTTCGAGCGCTGCCCAAATGGCTGCGCCTTCTCGGGCGCATCGATACCGGCAACCCGGATCTTGTGTTGTTCGCGGTTGGCATCCAGCACGGTGATGGTGTCCCCGTCGGAGACGCCCACCACGGTACCGCTGAGTGTCGCTGAGTGGACGGAGGCGCTCGCGACCAGCATCGTGGCTAACAGCAGTTTTCTCGCCTGAATTCTTGTTCTCCTCGTACCGGTTACGCAAAACGGGTGACTTCCACCAACATGTGGTCATTTTATCCCTGACGATCTGAATGACGTTACGGATACTCGAAATGAGTTGAAGCTTCCGCCCCTGCGTCTGTCGTCTTGCCAGCACAGCCACGAGGTCGCATCCATCGTCGCACGGAGGCAGGGCCGCCCATCCACAGAAAAGAGGCCAGAGCAGAGTCAAGCCGTTAAGCGTTTCTGTTGAAAGGGATCGGCAAAGCCGGATCGTCTGGCCCCGTTCGTACCGCCTTTTTCGTCGGCGATTGGGCGAACCTCCCCGATATCGCCGCCGGGGCGGGAGGTCTGACCGGGCGCTTCGGCCCCCTCGGGGAGAGCCTGCTCCACCAGGCGGCCAAGGCCCATCTCATTTGTAGCGCTGCACGATTTGTCCAGTGCTCTTGATCTTGTATGTTCCGCGCATGACCAGAAAATCCTTCGGAGCTGCATGGCGGTATTGGCGGCGGCATTCCGCCGTGGCGGACTCTTCTCGCCAGACACGCTGAAAGCCGAGAATCATAATTTTCGCCTGTTCCCATGGCGAAATTTCAAGAATCTTAAGTTCGCCGGCTCTATTTTTCCAATGATTTTCTCGGGCGACGCCGCTCCAGAAATCAACGCGGGCCTGAGTGCACGGCAACACGTGCGAACCGTTGTCATAGCCTCCTATAACTTTCGTCATAAGTCCCGCGGGATGGGGTTTTTCGCGATGTTCTGGTAAAGTCCGAACGAATAAACGGGGGTTGCAAGAACGTGCGCGCGAGCCCGATAAAAAGCGATCGACGAGCCGGACGCTCCCACTTACTCAACGACATCGGCGGGCAGGGGGAAGGCATGGAAGACACGCAGAACGGCGCGGGCGAAAATCCCGAGAGGAAGACTTTGATCGACGTTTCCGTCGAGGGCTGGCGCTTTGCCAGGGTATTCGGCCGGCTGCTTGGCAAGCTCGATGCGGGCGAAGCTCCGCGCTACGCCAACCAGGCCCGCTATTTCCTCAAAAAGATCGACGACGGGCTCGAATCATTCGGCTTGCGCATCGTCAGCCTCGAAGGCCAGCCCTACGACCCGGGCATGGCCGTTTCCGCCCTGAACGTCGCCGACTTCGGTCCCGACGACCTGCTCGTCGTCGACCAGATGGTCGAGCCGGTGGTCATGGGCCCCGAGGGATTGGTGCGCGGCGGAACCGTCATGCTCGCAAAGGTTTCCCTGCTATGAAAAACTACATCGGAATCGACCTCGGAACGACCAACAGCGCGGTGAGCTCTTATGACGGCGAAAACCTGCGTTTGTTCAAGAGCCCCGACCAGAACGACGTCACTCCCTCGGCCATTTTCATTGACAAGCGCGGCAACAAGTATGTCGGCAAGCGCGCCTACGACAACGCGGCACGCAACCCCGAGAACGCGGCGACCCTCTTCAAGCGCCTGATTGGCACCAGCACACCGGTTAAGTTGTCGGCGGTCGATCTGACGATGACTCCCGAGGAATGTAGCGCGGAGATCCTGCGGGTGCTCTTCGGCTACCTCCCCGAGGAAATTCGCAACGATCCGGACACAGGAACCGTCATCACCGTTCCGGCCGCCTTCAACCAGATGCAGAAGGACGCCACCATGGCCGCTGCCGAAATGGCCGGCCTGGGCAAGGTGGCCCTCATGCAGGAACCGGTTGCGGCCGTCATGAGCGTCATGCGCCACCGCAAAGGGGACGGGATGTTCCTGGTCTACGACCTCGGCGGCGGAACGCTGGACATCGCCATCGCTGAAAGCATCAGCGGGCGCGTGAGCCTGTTGGCCCACGGCGGCGTCGCCATGTGCGGTGGCCGCGATTTCGACCGCATCCTGCTCGACAACGTCGTCAAGCCCTGGCTTCTGGAAAACTTTGACCTGCCCGAGGACTTCTCCTCCGACAAGCGCTACGCCACCTTGCGCCATATGGCCACTTGGGCGGCGGAAAAGGCGAAGATCGACCTTTCGTCCAGCGACGAAGCCGTCGTCACGCTCGACGACAGCGAACTGCGCGTTCGCGACGAGGCCGGCGCCGACATCTACCTGGACATCTCCGTAACCCGCCAGCGTTTCGACGAACTGATTGCCGGGAAGATCGAGGAGTCCATCGCGGCCACCCGCGAAACCATGGAGAAGGCCGGATTGAGTCCCCACGACATCGGCCGAGTGGTGTTCGTTGGCGGCCCGACCCAATACAAGCCGTTGCGTGACAAGGTTGCCTTTGAACTGGGTATCGCCGCGTCCACCGACGTGAACCCGATGACCGCCGTGGCCGAAGGCGCCGCCGTGTTCGCCGAATCCATCGACTGGTCGAGCCAGAACCGCGGGCGCAAGAGTGGGCGCGGTGCCTTGGCGGCCGGCGGCGGACTGGACCTGTCCTTCAACTACCAGGCTCGCACCCCCGACTCGAAGGCCAAGGTGGTCGCCAAGGTCGGCGGCAAGGCCGCCGATGGAACCGCCTTCCAGGTCGACAGCCTCGACACCGGATGGTCTTCCGGCCGCGTCGTCCTCAAGAATGGCGCGACGGTGGAGATCCCTCTGGCCAAGCCCGGCGAGAACCTGTTCAAGGTGTTCGTGTTCGACGCCGCCGGCGGGCCGGTCAAATTGGCGCAGGACAAGATCGCCATTTCCCGAACCGCCGCGCAGATCGACGCGATTCCCGCCTCCCATTCGATCGGGGTCGAGGCGCGGGAGAAGATTGGCGGACGAGTCGTTCTCGACTATCTGGTGCGCGACGGCGACCAATTGCCCAAGAGCGGCAAGAAGACCTTCAAGGCAGAGGAATCGCTGCGCGCCGGCGCAGCCGGTTCGATCAAGTTCAAGCTCTGGGAAGGCTCCATCGAAGACCCGGTCTCCGACAACCGCTTCATCGGCATGTTCGAGATCAAGGGGTCGGACTTCTCCGACGGCGTGATCGCCAAGGGCGCCGAGCTCCTGTGCGAATACGAGGTGCTTGATTCGGGCAACATCGTCCTCGAAGTCACGGTTCCCTCAATCGGCAACTCTTTCCCCAGCGGCCGGAACTTCTACTCCCGGCAGGAAGGGCAGATCGACTACACCAAGGCGGCCAAGCGCCTTGAGGAGGAGTCCGAGCGGGTCGGCGACAGGCTCGACGAGATTGCCTCGAAGGTCGACGACCCTCGGATCGACCAAGCCCGCGAGCGCCTTGACCGTGCGGCGGCCGCCAAGGGCAACGAGGGCGACCCGGAGACGGCCAAGCAGGCGATGGACGACATCCAGGAGGCCAAGAAGCTGCTCGCCCAGGCGCGCAAGGAAAACATTAAGGTCATTCGGCAAATCGAGCTCGACAAGGTAGTCGAGTTTTTCAATTCGAGCATCCGTGAGTTTGCCCGGCCTGCGGAGACCGGGGCATTCGACAACCTGGCCAAGACGGCGCAGCGCGCAATCGACAATAACAGCGGCGACTTCGAGTCGCACCTCGATGAATTGCGCGGGAAGAACTTCATGATCCTTTGGCGCCAGGACTGGTTTGTCATCGACCGCTTCAAGTGGTTTTCCGAGGACGCGTTCCTGTTCCCCGATGCGGCCGAACACGAGGAGCTTTGCCGGATCGGCAGACAGGCGCTTCAGGCGAACGACATTGACAAGCTTCGGCAGGTGGTCGCCCACCTCGACTCGACTCGCATCGGAACCTTCGGCGAGGACGACATGGTCGCTGGCTCCAACATCCTGGTGGGCTGACCGTGGCGCTCGAGAGCTGGCTTCCGATCGGATTCGACCTGCCGGACGGGGCGCGCTGCGGCCGGCCGCTCCACGTCGACGCCAACTGGCAGATCCTCGAGACTCGGGGAGGCGGCAGTGCCTTGGTTGTCAGGGTTGTCCTGTTCGCCAAGTGGGTCGCCTCCGGCCTGATCGATGAAGCCGAATTCTGCGCCTTCTCCTTCGGATCGGACGACTACCGGGAGATGTCCTGCGGCTCCAGCCAAGCGCTGGTCCCGCTTTCCGACTGCCACTCCCCGAGCAACAAGAACGAGGCATTGGCGTTTGCTACGGCCCTGCGCGAAACCCGTGCAATCGACCCCGACAGCCCCTTGCAGGATGCTGTCTATGTCGAGAGGTTCAGCCGGCTGCTTCCGTCCTACGGAATCACCTCGCGCACGGACGACGACGTCGTGCTCGGCTACTGGCTGACGGGCGGGGCAAGGGTTTCGGCCAAATCATTCCGCCGGCTTCGGCAAATGCTGACCTGGATCGGGACGAGGCATCTGCAAGACGTCGTCAAAACGGCGGGAATCGACGTCTCGGAAGGGCCGTCGGGCGGGCAGTTCCGGACCGCCGAGGCGCCGGGTTCGAAAGATCGTGATTACGAACGCCAGAACGAGGCCGTCCGTCGCGATCAGGATGCAAAACTAGACGCCGGCGTCGATTCGGACAAGCCGTTCGAGCTTCCCGGACGGCCCGAGCTCGAAGCCTTCTTCAACGAGCACGTTGTAGACATCATCCGGAACAAGGAACGCTACAAGGCGCTAGGCGTGGGATTTCCCTCGGCGATCGTCCTGCACGGGCCGCCGGGTTGCGGCAAGACTTTCGCGGTCGAGCAGTTGATCGAGTATCTCGGCTGGCCCAGTTTCCAGATTGACGCCTCCTCCGTCGCGAGCCCCTACATCCACGAGACCAGCCGCAAAGTGTCCGAGATGTTCGAGAAGACGATGCAAAATGCCCCATCCGTCCTGGTGATCGACGAGATGGAGGCGTTCCTTGCCGACCGGGAAACCGGCGGCGGTGGAAGCCACCACCGGGTCGAGGAGGTCGCCGAATTCCTGCGCCGCATTCCCGAAGCCGCCAAGAACGAAGTCCTGATCGTCGCGATGACCAACCGGGTAGAAATGATCGACTCGGCGATCATGCGCCGCGGGCGCTTCGACCATGTCATCAAGGTCGACTACGCCGACGAGGACGAGGTCCTGGCGCTGCTCGGCAAGCTGTTGTCGACGCTTCCGAACGACGGGACGGTCGCTCCCGCGCCGCTGTCCAAGAAGTTGGCCGGCCGCCCGCTCTCCGACGTTACGTTCGTGGTTCGCGAGGGAGCCAGGCTGGCCGCCCGCGCCGGGTGCGACAAGCTCGGACAAGAATTCCTGCTGGCGGCGCTGGATGCGGCGCCGTCGAGAACCGAGGAAGGTTCCGGTCGGCGCATCGGTTTCGTCTGACGGGAGAAATGCTTGTCGGACTCCGGAACGAACGAAAGAAGGGGCAAAGGCTTCGCGGGTCTGGACTCGATGGTCTCGGATGTTTCCGAGGACATTGGGCTGGCCGCCGCTGCCCCCGTCGAAGCGGCCTCGACTCCGACTGAAGCCGTCTCGCCGGTCGTTGAAGGCGTGGAACGGCCAAGCGCCTCCATCTCCGCCAACCCAGCCCCCGCCAGTTCCGGCGGAGCCGGATGGATCGTCGGTGGCATCTTCCTGCTGTTCGTGATGGCCGCCATCGTTGGATCATCCGGAAACAAGGCGCCTGCCCCATCTTCGACGTCCTCGTGGGAGCCTCCGTCCAACGCCTTGCCGGCTGCGGCGTCCGCCCCCGTTGCTGCCGCCCCGGCGGTGGCGCCCTCGAAGGTGGTGGAGAAGCCGCCCATCGGAACCGATCGGCTCCTGGGTTCCGCCCAGATACGCTATTGCCTGACCGAGAAAATTCGCGTCCAAGCAATCGAAAGCGTGGTTAACGCCGACCGCGAGTCCGAAATCGTCAATTTCAACGCCTTGGTCGGCGACTACAACTCCCGATGCGGACAGTTCCGATACCGTCAAGACGAGCTCGACCGTGTCCAAAGCGAAATCGAGCCGAAGTCAGACGAGCTGGCTCATGCCGCCAAGACAACGTGGGTGCGCAACGCGCTCGGGTTGGGCGCGGGCGACGAAACGGGAAAGGCGGCAACTGCCAACGCTGAGGCCCCGAAGAAGCCTGCGATCCCCAAGAACGCTCACCTGGACTATTTCGGACACGACTGGGAATGCAACCGAGGCTTCCGCAAAGCCGGAAACGAATGCGAGGCCATCGTTCTTCCGCAGAACGCGAAGCTCGACTACCTTGGCAATGATTGGGAATGCAACCGAGGGTTTCGGAAGAGCGGATCTGGATGCGACCCCGTTCAAGTGCCCAGGAACGGAAAACTGGATTTCCTCGGAAACGATTGGGAATGCGACCGCGGCTTCCGACGGCAGGCTGACGAGTGCTTGCCTGTCCAGGTCCCCACTAACGCGAAGCTGGACTTCCTGGGAAATGATTGGGAGTGCAGGAGTGGCTTCCGGCGAAATTGGGACGAGTGCGTTCCGCTCTGACGCGGAAGCGCGAGCCAACAATTGAGATTGAAATGACCAAGAACAACACAAGCCTGCACGCGAACCCTTTTTGCGTCCTCGGAGTGACCACCCGGGACGATCGGCGCAAGATCGTCGAAATGGCCGAGGAGCGCGCCCTGCACATGGACGGCGACATCTGCCAGAAGGCCCGCTCCGACCTGACCAATCCGCGAACCCGGCTTTCCTCCGAAATGGCCTGGATGCCGGGCGTTGCTCCGAGGACCGCCGAAAACATGGTCCTAGCCCTCGCCAAGTCCCCGCGGGCCGTTCGTTCCGTGCATGGACTTCCGGGACTGGCCCGAGCCAACCTCATGGCGGCCGTCTGCGAGCTCGTCGCCGAGGACGAGCCGGCCGCTTTGGTGGCCAGCTTCATCCGGGACTTCGCCGATGTGGTCGAGGGCATCGACCCCGAGGAGGTGCTACGGGATGTGAATGAGGACCGGGCCATCTCGGGCTTCCCCGAGGTCCGCGGGACGGATGCGGTCGAGGAGGAACTCGCCGAGCGGCGCCGGGCCTATCGGTCGGCGCTCAAGAACCTTCTGGATACGATGGATCCGTCGAAACTGGTCGCGACCATGACCGAGGCGGTAACGCTGGCCACTGACGACGGGGAGGAGCACGGGCCGGCCCTGATCGCCGATCTGGTCGACAGCTACGAAGTCGAGACGCAAGGATTTTTGCAAAAGGAAAGCGAGAACATCGCCGCCCTGATCGAAAGCGTCCGCGAAGCCGCGCCGCGCGGGGAGAAGGCGGTCGAGCCGATCATGTCCAAGCTCGAGAAGGTCGCGCGCAACTGGGACAGCGTTGCGCAGCCGATCCAGATCAGCGCGAAGGCCCGCGGCATCGTCCACCGGCCGAGCCGGGACGTCGCCTACGATCTCCGGGGCCTCGGCATCGATCTGAACAACGAGCATGGGATGCTCGATCAAGCCCACCGAATGACCGATTTGCTGCACGACTTGTTCGCGGAGCTCCCGGAAGTCGTGGAAAGGCTTGGAGAGGACGCCGAGGCGATCGCCGGGTTGCGCAGGCAGGCCGAGGAGCGTGAAAGGAACAACGAGCAATGGGCGCGCGACATCACGTTCCGCGCGGAGGTGGGCGTGGTGTTCAAGGATGAATTGGCGATTTCACCGGAAGGCTTGCGCTGGAAGGGCCGCTCGTTTCCGCTTGATTCGATCACGCGAGTCCGCTGGGGCGCCGTGCGCAAGTCCGTGAACGGCATCCCGACCGGAACTGACTACACCATCGGATTCGGCGATAATCGATCCGAGCAGGTCATCGAACTACGGAAGGAGGCCACTTATTCCGAATTTTTGGAGCCGCTCTGGCGAGCGGTGTGCGTCCGCTTGATGTTCGAAATGGTTGCTGCGCTTGAACAGGGTAAATCGTTTTCCTTTGGGGACATCCAAGTCGAGGATGACTCGGTGACGCTGGTTCGGCACAAGTTCTTCGGCTCGAATGAACGGGTTCGCCTTAGTTGGCATGAAGTCCACGTTTGGAGTGCAGACGGCAGCTTCGTGATTGGTCAGCAAAGCGACAAAAAAGTCTACGGCTCGGCCTCCTACATCCACGCTTGGAACACGCATATCTTGGAACACATTATTCGCGGTGGCTTCAAAAAGGGCGTCCGGAAACTTAGCGACTACCTCAAGGACTGACCGACCATGGCAAGTGACAGCGGGAAAAAGGGGTTCGCGGGGCTCGAATCGATGGTTTCGGAGGTCGATTCGACGCCACCAGCCCCTGTTGAACAACCATGGCCGTCCGCGCGGGCAGAAACGCTGGCGGAGGAGCCTCGACCAGTTTACACCGGAGCACCGGGAGCCGGTTCTGGGTCGAGTTCTTCCGGAAAATGGTGGTTGATCGGTATCGGCGTTGTCGTATTTCTTGCCTGGATCGGCGGTTCTGACAAACCTTCGCAATCTCCCCAAGTATCCTACGCGGAGCCTGCTCCCGCTCCGGCGGCTGCGCCCTATAGCCCGGCAGCTCCCACCCATTCCTATTCATCGAACGAAGAGCGTCTCCCGCCAGTGGGAACAGGACTGACCTTTGACCGCTCTCAGATCCGGTACTGTCTCTCCGAGAAAATTCGGATGAGCGCCTGGCAGGAGCAAGTTGACCAGTATTCGGAAACGTCGCTGGACGCATTCAACGCGGCGGTAAATGACTACAACGCTCGATGCTCGAACTTTCGCTATCGCAGCGGCACGCTTGAAGCCGTCCGTTCCGAAGTCGAGGTAAAACGAGCGGCCCTAACTCGCCAAGGCTTGGCCAACGCCGCGCGCAATCCCTGAGCGAACCAGAAGTATGGTGTTTGATTGGCGAAAAATTGCTGCGCGCGCGCTACTTATTGATTACGCAATGACCCTCGGTAGCTCGTCCCATCGCGTCGTCCAGGCCGGTGACAGCTTCTCTCGGCGCATCCTCCAACTCGAGTCGAACCCTGTTGCTAGAGGGCGTAGGCTCCCGCGCCCCCATCTCTCATTGATCCGGTCCATTGCCTGCATCAGCGCTGCCGAGCGCCGCCCGCGCTCTGAATCGACGAGCAGGCTTGCCTGATGCCGGTACTCAGGTTCCAGGCCGCACAGCATCACACCGGCCTTCTTGTAGGCGTAGCCCTCTTGATAGATGCGCCCGAGTCCGGCCAGCGCCGCCCGGATCAAGTCTCGGGTATCGGCTGAGGGTTCTGCGAGGGGAACGACCTCACTGCGGTTGTACTGGGGCTCCCAAGGCTTGAAAGGGTTGCTCCGGATCATCACCGTTACCGCTCCGGCGACATGGCGCTGGGCGCGCAGCTTCTCCGCAGCGCGGGTGGTGTGACTGGCCACTGACTCACTCAGCCCGTCGAGATCGAACACCGGATTGCCGAACGAACGGCTCGCCATGATCTGCTGCTTGTCCGGCGTCACGTCCTCGAGATCCAGGCACGAGACCCCGTTCAGTTCTCGTACGGTGCGTTCGAGCACAACCGAGAAGCGCTCACGAATCCACGCCGGCGGCGCATCACGCAAATCTTTCGCCGTACCGATCCGCAGTTCAGCCAGCCGTTCGTCGAGGCGACGGCCCACGCCCCAGACTTCGGCCACCGGGATGCGTGCAAACAAGGCCGACAGTTCGTCCGGCACCATCGCCCCAAAGTCACACACCCCATCGCGACCCGCCAAGGCCTTCTTGGCCGCATGGTTCGCGAGCTTCGCCAAGGTCTTCGTGCCGGCGATCCCGACGCACACGGGAAGTCCGACCCACCTGGCAACGCGCTCACGGATTACCCGACCGATGTCCGTCTGGCTTCCCGGCAGGCCATCCAGTACCAGAAAGCTCTCGTCGATGCTGTACACCTCCATGGAAGGCGTGAAGCCCCTCAGAACTTCCACCACCCGGCTGCTCATGTCCGCATAGAGCGTATAGTTGCTGGAGAACGCTCGAATCCCATGCTGCTTCGCCAGCTCCTGCAACTGGAACCACGGCGCCCCCATCGGCACCCCCAGTGCCTTCGACTCAGCGGAGCGGGCCACGACACAGCCATCGTTGTTGGAGAGCACCACGATGGGCGTCTCCCTCAGGGTCGGATCGAACAGCTTCTCGCAGCTGGCGTAGAAGTTATTGCAATCCACCAGGGCGAAGACCGTCATCTCAGGCCCCGATCCGCTTGAACTTTCCCACCACAACGCCCCAGATCACCAGCTCCGCCCCTTCGTGGAGCTCCAGGGTCGGATACGCCGGGTTCTCTGCGACCAGCGCAGTCCGCCCCCCACGACGATAGAGCCGCTTGACCAGCCGCTCCCCATTCAGGAACGCCACCACGATGTGCCCATGCACTGGTGAGATGCTGCGGTCCACCACCAGGATGTCCCCGTCGAAAATCTCTGCCCCCTGCATCGAGTCGCCTTGAACCGAAAAAAAGAACGTCGAGACCGGGTTGCGCACCAGGTATTCATTGATGTCCAGGCGTCGGTCCGCGTAGTCCTCCGCCGGAGAGGGGAAGCCGGCAGAGATGGGCGTGAGCCCCAGCGGCCATGTCTGTTTGAGGGCATCCAGGAAGGGAAACCAGTGCTCCGGGAAGTTCTCGGGCACAGGTACAAGCGAGGTGGTCATGGGGCGAAACGGCGTAGAATGAGGCTGTAAAAATATACACTATTCTTGCGGGCATTCGAAGCGCGGTACTCTGTGCTCATGTGCGCCAACTACCGCCCATCCTCCAGAGAGGTCCTTGCAGCGCTGCCACTGCCGCCGCCAGACTTCAGCTACGGTGAGGCTTACCCGGGCTCGGTCGTCCCCATCGTCACCAACTTCGCCCCACGCGAATGGGTGCCCGCGTGCTTCGGTCTGGTTCCCGCCTGGGCCAAGGACGCGAAGATTGCCCGTAACACCTACAACGCGAGGTCGGAGACGGTGGCCGAGAAGCCGTCGTTTCGCAGTGCCTGGAAGCGCGGGCAACTATGCATCATCCCGGCGGACGCCATCTTTGAACCGAACTACGAATCCGGGAAGGCGGTGCGCTGGCGGATCGAGCGGGGCGACGGCAAGCCGATGGGGATCGCGGGCATCTGGGAGCGGCGGCTCAAGGATGACGGCCTGCCGTCATGGTCGATGAGCATGCTGACGATCAACGCCGACAACGATCCGGTGTTCCGGCGCTTTCACAAGCCGGAGGACGAGAAGCGATCCGTGGTGATCCTGCCCGACGATGCCTGGGGCGACTGGCTTAGGTGCAAGTCTGCTGTCGAGGCCAGCGCGATGCTCACAGGTAGCGGGCTCGTGTTGGAGGCCGAGCCCGATCCGAGGTAGGTTCCCGTAGCGGTGGGCGCCTGTCGTCGGTGGAATTTCTACGCTAGCTCACCGCGGCGCAGCGTCTCGAGCAATGCGAGTGCGGAAGGCTCAGGCAGGAGCAGCAAGCGCAAGAGGATCAGAATCACTTCAGAAAAATCTCGACCAGCCTCGTGCTGACAACCTGAGCTGGGCAAGGAAAACCCCCTCCATGGAGGGGGATATGGTGCTCACGCGCTCAATGCGTGGCGAACGATAGTTCTCGGAGGGCGCGGCGGAATGCTCGAGAAGTCAAGCTTGATGTTGTGCGTTTCAGCATGCTTGATTACCTGCTCGATACAGCTAATGACTGCTTGGTGATGTTGCGAGCCGGTATTGAAGCCGTACGGCACCGGATGATTGCTGTTCGTGGTCCAGATCGCTGTCGCAATGTGTTCGCGCTCAAAATCTTTGTGTTTTACCAAGATGTAGCCGTCTTTTGATAGCGCGTATTTCGTGCAATAACCCCACTGCCAACCTGAATAGCGCTTGTAGCCAGCAGCCTTAAGCACGTCAAGCGCGTTGTACGTGTAGTCAGCACTTTCAGCTGCGCGCTTGCTGTCAAACGAATGTCTAGCACTGCGCTGAGGAATTTGTCGGGAATCAATGTTGAAGTCGAGCTCGAGCCCAGCGGCTTCGCCATGCTCAATGACATCGGCAGTCAAGCGATTGACCGCGTTGTGATGCTCGTCGCCAGTTCCGAACGACCCCAGAATGGGCTTGGCGCGCGAACGGGTCGCCCAAGTGGCTTCTGCGATCTCATTGCCGTCGAAAAAGGCTTTGATGAATGCCCGCTTCTCACCGCCGGGGGCCCAATACCAGCCGGTCTCAAACGAGTAGTCGTACGTCTCGAGAATAACGATGCATGCGTTAGAGTAGCTAGCGTGAGCTGCGGCGCGATCAGCGTTGAAGTTGTTGGTGCTCATGGTAAGTCTCCGATGGGTTAGTGTTAAGTTTTTGTAAACGCTGGTATTTTGTTGCGCTTACATCGGAGTATAGGAACGCGTGAACCCTATGCAGCGCCCATCGGCGAAAAAAATTTCACAAAATATTGAAAATATGCATAGGTCGTAAACCCCCTTGCTCAAGAGGCTGTAGTGATGCTGGGGGGCGTAGGTCAGAGCATGTCAGGCGCTTCGAACTTCGGCGGGGTGATGCCGCTGAGCCCGGTGACCGCCGTGAGCGGTAGACCATTTTTCGCAACGACGTCGTTACAGCATTGCGCCGCAGCTTCGAGTTTTGTGTGCTGTGCGTAGGAGCCCTGACCTGAGCGGTCTGACGCGCTTCTGGCGTTCGATGGGGGACGCGGGGGGAAGCCCAACACATTCCGGGTCATAGTGGGGCGCCACCACTGAGAAAGACGACCTGATCGTCGGCGCGCGGGCCTTACCCTCTAGCTGACTCGGTAGGCAATGTGAGGCTCGTTCGACAGTAGCAGTCTGAGTTATCCGCCTATCAAGGTAGTCGGAATGCGCCCTAGTGCTGCTCTGCTAAATACCCGCCTGCTTTGGTAGGTGTATTGTTGAAATCAGAGCCCCTGTCACATATAATCCTGCTTTGTCAGGAGTATACGATGGCTCGTCGAGTGGTTCCCACGGCGTTTCCGGAAGACCCGCAGCTCAAGACGTGTGAAGAGCTGGGGGCAGCCGTGCGTGCGGCGCGAACCGGCAGCGGGCTCACTCTTGAAGATGCTGCGCTAGCACTGAGCATCGCAAAGCAAACGCTGGGAGATCTCGAGGCTGGGAAGCCTACGGTCGGATTAGGCATTGCGTTACGCGTGGCTCGTGCCCTCGGCGTTTGTCTGTTCATCGCGCCCGTGGGCGAAGCGAGTTCGATTTCCAGGCTCATCCGCGAAAGTCGCCAGTGATGGATCTCAGCGTTCTCATGAACGGGGAAATCGCCGGTACGCTGAGCTACACGCCCGCGGCCCACATCTATGCATTCCGCTACAGTGCCGAATGGCTATCACGTAAAGATCGTTACGCCCTTAGCCCAACCTTGCCGCTCGTGGAAGAGGAGGGGGTGACTCAAGAGCGTCACAGTGCAGCGGTACGCCAGTTCTTCGAAAATCTGCTGCCCGAGGGTCAGGCGCTGGACGACGCGGCGAGCATGTACAGGCTCTCGAAGGGCAACCTGATGGGGCTTTTGGTGGCGCTAGGTGGTGAGACCGCCGGAGCGCTGCAATTGCGGTTGCCTGAGGCCGCGGCCCCGTCGGAGACGGAGACACTTCGGTGGCTGACTCATGACGAGTTCTCTGAGCGCATCCGGGCGCGCCCGTACCAACCGTTCTCGGTGTGGGACGGACGGGTGCGCCTATCTATCGCAGGGTACCAAGACAAGATTGCAGTCTTCGAGGACGAGGGATGCTGGGCTTTCGTAGAGGGAGCCCGTCTGGCTTCGACTCACATCCTGAAGCCGGAGCCGGTTTCCGCTCAGTTTTCTGGGCTCACCGGGAACGAGTTCTTCTGCATGCGGCTTGCGCGCTTGGCGAAGCTCCCGGTGGCTGATGTTGCGCTCGTCCAGGTGCCTGAACCTGTGCTTGTGGTGACGCGCTTCGACCGTGAGCGAACGACTGAAGGCGTCGCGCGGCTGCACATTATCGACGGCTGCCAGGCGCTGGGGCTGTCGTCGGCGCTTAAGTACGAGCGGCCATACGGAGACACCCGGGACGTTTGCGACGTACGTGACGGGGCTTCACTGCCGATGCTTTTCGAACTACTCGAGCGCAGCCCGCGGCCGGTCGCGGAGCGTCTCGCGCTGCTTCGCTGGACCATCTTCCAGATGCTCATCGGCAACACCGATGCGCACGCGAAGAACCTCTCGTTTCACGTGGGGCGAGAGGGGCTGTCACTTGCACCGGCATACGACCTACTCTGCGGTCTCGCCTTCGATGGCGATAAGATCCTCGACGACTACGCGATGGCGATCGGCGATGCATTCCATCCAGACGAGCTCTCGCCGTTCGAATGGGCGAACTTCGCTCACGCTTGCGCTCTGCCGTTTCGACAGGTGAGCACCGAGCTGTCACGTATGGCCCGGCGCGTAGGTGAGAGCCTGCCCAGGGCTTGCGAGGATGCGCAGATCGCTGGCGTGGCGCCAGCTTTGATTGAGCGGTTGAGAACGCTGATTTCGACGGAGTGCGATCGACAGGCAGCTATGGCACCGGATGTGGCGAAGGTCGATCCGTCGCTTTTCTGACCTGTACTACATCATCGTCAGCGCGCCCGTTGAGCGACTTCTGACCAAGGATTTCAGCCCGGGCGGCAGGGGAGTAACGGAGCTTGGGTTGCACACGAGGGAAGCTGAGCCGTGCGGAGGTTCGGCGTCCCACCCGTGAGCCCAACTCGCAGTGGCCAAGGGCGATTTCTGTCATGGCGAATGATTCATTGGCCTAGAGTTCACGCAGCGACCTGAGAGGTGTCTGCGCGGCCCTTCGAGGCTAGCCTGCCCGCGCTCCCCGACCCAGCTGTGGCTTGTGTGCCGTCGGACAGCTCGGCGAGGATGTATGACTCTACTCTAACGTCGGACAGGTCGCCCACCCTACACAATTTTGCCTCGCAAAATCCCGCAGGCCTGCCGATCTCCCGAGCGTAGAGCCCCTCCCGAAAAACGGGAGGAAGTGTGATGGGGGAGGG
>APMI01010073.1_pt1 | contig 15608 bp, 15 predicted proteins | sample 667938 | NCBI WGS metagenome assembly APMI01 (sample SAMN01084076, study PRJNA167559) | wastewater metagenome | biome: Wastewater | place: Denmark: Ejby Moelle, Odense | collected 2011-11-28 | reverse complement strand
TGACGAGGATCTGCGTCAGCCCGTCGCCGTTCTGGCGGAAGTCGGTGAGCACCACGCCCTGACCGTTCTTGATCTCGCTGTAACAGAGGCTCGTCGGATCGAAGGCGGCGATCGCCTCGCGCGTTTCCGGCGAATCCGGCCGGATTTCGAGGCGGATGCCCGAGATCAGCGTGCCGGGCGGCGAGAAGCTGTCGCCGAAGGGATGGACCGGAACGTCGCCGCCGAATTTCTCCGGCACCGGCGCATCCCAGAAATAGGTCGAGAATTCGGTATGCCGCTCCCAGCGCAGCGTGCCCTGCCCCCAGCTCAGCGCGTGATGGCTGGAATCGCGGCCGGGCGGCGAGATGCCGCGCGAGCGCGACAGTTCCGCCATCACGGCATGATCGACGGCCGAGCCACCTTCCGTCAGGAATGCGAGCTGGAAGATGACGCGCGGCGATGGCACCAGCGCATACGGTCTTGCGTGAATTTCCCCGAGCGCCTGCGCACGCGCGGTCGCCTGCGGAAAGGCGAAGCTGCCCTTTGCCATGTTTGCACGTTCCCCCTCATGCGCAACAGCATAGTCTTAACAAATGTCAGGCATGCGCCGATAGGGCGCATTGACGCAGGCCGAAAGGCGTGGACTGGACAAGATTGTTGACCAGTTTCCGCCCGTCTGGGTAGTATCGACGGGTGAGCGACACCGACTTCGACCTTTTCTCCCGCATCAGCCACAGCCGGACCTCGGACGAGGTCGTTCGGCAGATCGAGCTTTTGCTGCTCGAAGGAGTGCTGCGCGACGGCGACAGGCTGCCGGGCGAGCGGGAGCTTTCCCGGCGCCTCGACGTCTCCCGCCCGATCCTGCGGGAAGCCCTGAAGGAACTGGAGAGCCGCGGCCTGCTCGTCAGCCAGCACGGCGGGGGCACCTATGTCGGCGACATCATCGGCCAGGTCTTCTCGCGGCAAGTGGTCGACCTCATCGCCCGCCACCAGCGGGCGACGGAGGATTACATCGAATATCGCCGCGAACTGGAGGGCATCACGGCGGACCTCGCCGCCCGCCGGGCGACGGACTACGACCGGCAGATGCTGACGCGCATCATGGAGGCGATGCGCGCCGCCCATGCCCAGGGCTCCTTCGATGCCGAGCTTGCGGCCGATGTCGACCTGCACAACGCCATCGGCGAGGCGGCGCACAATGTCGTGCTGCTGCACACCCTGCGCGCCTGCTATCGCCTGCTCGCGCAAGGCATATTCTTCCACCGCCATCTCGTCTTTTCCTCCGAGGCCGCGCGGGCGGACCTCCTCGCCCAGCACGAGGCGATCTACGCCGCCATCATGGCGGGTGACGGCGAGGCGGCGCGCCATGCGGCGCAGGCGCATATGGACTATATCGCCGCCGCAATCCGCGACGCCGCCCGAAGCGGGGAATGGCAAAGGATTTCGCAACTGCGCCTGCAAAAGCGCGGCCTTGCGCCACAAGCCTGACTTGCGCCGCAAATTCCGCGCAAGCAAGATATACGATAACGACTCAGCGAGTTTCCCAGACAAGAGGCATGAAAAAGACCTTGAACATTCTCAACCGCATCGCCAGCGACGTCCAGCTCATGTTCCGCAGACCCATGCGCGAACAATATGGGGCGCTGTGCTACCGGGTGAAGAAGAAGCCTGCGTCGGTTCAGGTCCTCCTGATCACCAGCCGCGACACCGGCCGCTGGGTCATTCCGAAGGGCTGGCCGATGGACGGCAAGAGCGCGCCGGGGGCGGCAGCGCGCGAGGCATGGGAAGAAGCCGGCGTGAAGGGCACGGTCGGCGCGGAATCGGTCGGTACCTATCACTATCTGAAGGGCATGCCGGAAGGCCTCAAGGTCGATTGCCGGGTGCGCGTGTTTCCGCTTGCCGTCGATGACGTCTGCAAGAACTTCCCGGAAAAGGGCGAGCGGCGCGCCGAATGGGTCGATTGCACGGAGGCGGCAAACCGCGTGCACGAACCGGGCCTGAAGGCGATCCTCGTCGCCTTCGAGCAGAAAATCCTCGGCGAGGTCGCGCCTGCCGCCCAAAACGGCACGACCGGCGCCTGACAGCCCTTTGTCATATTGCCGCCGATGCCTTGAGGCGATAGTGCCTTTCGGCAAAACGGAGCAGCATGAATGGCGAATTCTCAGGTCCAGCTACGCAAGCCGACGCTGGACAAGGATCTTGAAAAACTCACCTTCACCGAACAGGCCACGCATTTCGTGCTGCGGTCGTGGACGGGCGTGGGCATTTCACTCGTCTTCCTGCTGATCACCATGGCGGTCGCCAATACCTTCGCCACGGGCACGACCGGCGTTCTGGTCATCGCCGTCACGGCGGCGCTCGCCGCCTACATGGCCATGAATATCGGCGCGAATGACGTGACCAACAATGTGGGCGCGGCGGTCGGCGCACGCGCGATGAGCATGGGCGTCGCCCTCGTCATCGCCGCGATCTTCGAGATTGCCGGCGCGCTGCTCGCCGGCCAGGGCGTCGCCCAGACGGTCGCCTCCGGCATCGTCGACCGCTCGATCTTTCCGAGCCCCGATGCCTATGCCTGGGCGATGATCGCCGCCCTCGTCTCGGCTGCGCTGTGGATCAATATCGCCACGCTCGCCAATGCGCCGATCTCCACCACCCATGCCATCATCGGCGGCGTCATCGGCGCGGGGGCTGCGGCGAGCGGCTTCCAAAGCGTGCAATGGGACTCGATCGCCGTCATCGTGGTGAGCTGGACCGTCTCGCCGATCCTCGGCGGCGTGATCGCGGCGGCTTTCCTCTATTTCATCAAGGAAACCATCATCTACCGCGAGGACAAGATCGGCGCGGCCAAGACCTGGGTTCCGGTGCTCGTCGCCCTCATGGCCGGCTCGTTCGCCGCCTTCCTCGCCAATGGCGGCACCAACCGCTTCTATGATCTGCCGCTCGGCAAGGCGCTGCTGGCGGGCCTCGGCTTCGGCCTCCTGACCTATATCGTCACGCGCCCGATCATCCGCCGTCATGCGGAAGGCCTCGACAACCGCAACCAGTCGCTGCGCACGCTCTTCCGTCTTCCGCTGATCTGTTCGGCGGCGCTGCTTTCCTTCGCCCATGGGGCCAACGACGTGTCGAACGCCGTCGGCCCGCTCTATGGCGTGGTGTCGGCGCTGCGCTCCGGCACCGTCGGGCAGACGACGATCCCGCTCTGGGTGATGGTCATCGGCGCCTTCGGCATTTCGCTCGGCCTGCTGCTCTTCGGCCCGCGCCTCATCCGCATCGTCGGCAACGAGATCACCAAGCTCAATCCGATGCGCGCCTTCTGCGTGGCGCTCTCCTCCGCCGTCGCCGTGCTGACGGCCTCGGCCTTCGCCATTCCCGTCTCCTCGACGCATATCGCCGTCGGGGCTGTCTTCGGCGTCGGCCTGTTTCGCGAATGGTACACGCGCAACTCCCGGCGGCGCATCGACTATATCCGCAGCCGCGGCAACGGGGTCGCGCCGGAGGAGCCGACCGCGAACCCGGACGAGACCCGCCGGCGCTATCTCGTGCGCCGCTCGCATTTCATGACGATCGTCTCGGCCTGGATCGTGACGCTGCCGGTTTCGGCGGCCCTCTCGGCCCTCGTCTTCCTCGCCCTCAACGCGCTCTTCACCTGAAAGGCAGACCATGCGCGCCAATTACCGGATGCAGCGCCTCTTCGTGGCGGACGCCCTTCAGGCAGGCGTGGCCTTCGAGGCCGCCAAGGAGCATTTTCACTATCTGACGAATGTGCTGCGCATGGCGGAAGGCGACGCCGTGCTGCTGTTCAACGGGCGCGACGGGGAATGGCGGGCCGAGCTTTCCTTCCCCACGCGCAAGCGCCTGCTGCTGACGCCCGTCGAGCAGGCGCGGCCGCAACCCGCCGCCTCGGACCTCCATTATCTCTTCGCGCCGCTGAAGGTCGGCCGGCTCGATTATCTCGTGCAGAAAGCCGTGGAGATGGGGGCCGGCGTGCTGCAACCCGTCATGACGCAGCATGTGCAGGGCAAGATCACCAGCATGGAGCGGCTGGAAGCCAATGCCGTCGAGGCGGCGGAACAGTGCGGCATCCTCGCCATTCCGCGCGTCGCCGCGCCGCGCAGGCTGGAGGACCTTCTCGTCGACTGGCCGCGCGAGCGTCGCATCGTCTTCTGCGACGAGGGCCACGGCAGCCAGAACCCGCTACCGGCGCTGCGGGAGATCAAGGAACGCAAGCTGGCCCTGCTGGTCGGCCCGGAGGGCGGCTTTTCCGATGAGGAGCGGACCCTGCTGCGCGGCCTCGACTTCGTGACGCCCATTCCGCTCGGCCCGCGCATCCTGCGCGCCGATACGGCGGCGGTGGCGGCGATGGCGATCATCCAGGCGGCCATCGGCGACTGGGAATAATTTTTTCGAAAAGTCGAGTGGGATATTTTGAATCTGCCTTGAAAGGAATTCGCTTGCACCGCATCTAATTCCGGTCCAAGCACCCTCCAAGGCCCGGCCTTCCGCCGGGCGCCATCCGTTCAGAAGAAGACGCCCATGGCCCGTGACACCACCGACCAGACGCCCATCCGCTCCGTTGCGGACATGGCGGACTATCTCGCCGACGGCAACAAGCCGAAGGAGAAGTTCCGCATCGGCACCGAGCACGAAAAATTCGTCTTCTTTACGGCGGACAACAGCCCCGTCCCCTATTTCGGGGAGGCGAGCATCTCCGCGCTCCTCAACGGCATGCAGGCCAAGACTGGCTGGGAGCCGATCATGGATGCCGGCAACATCATCGGCCTTGCCGAACCCACCGGCATGGGCGCGATCTCGCTGGAGCCGGGCGGCCAGTTCGAGCTTTCCGGCGCACCGTTGGAAAACCTGCACCAGACCTGCAAGGAATCCAACCAGCACCTCGCCACGCTACGCGAGATCGCCGAACCGCTCGGCATCCGCTTCCTCGGCATGGGCGGCAGCCCGAAATGGTCCTTCGCGGAAACGCCGCGCATGCCAAAAAGCCGCTACGACATCATGACCCGCTACATGCCGAAGGTCGGCAGCAAGGGCCTCGACATGATGTACCGCACCTGCACGATCCAGGTGAACCTCGACTTCTCCTCGGAAGCCGACATGCGCCGCAAGATGCAGGTGTCGCTGAAGCTCCAGTCGATGGCGACCGCGCTCTTTGCCTCCTCGCCCTTCACCGAGGGCAAGCCGAACGGCCTTCTCTCCTGGCGCGGCGACATCTGGCGCGACACGGACAACAACCGCGCCGGCCTCATCCCCTTCGCCTTCAAGCCGGATTTCGGCTTCGAGAATTATGTGGAATGGGCGCTCGACGTGCCGATGTACTTCATCGTGCGCGACGGCAAGTATCACGACTGCACGCATGTCACCTTCCGTCAGTTCATGGCCGGCGCGCTGAAGGGCGAGGTCGCCGACTACGAGCCGAATCTCGGCGACTGGACGAACCACCTTTCCACCCTCTTCCCGGACGTGCGCCTGAAGCGCTTCCTCGAAATGCGCGGCGCGGACGGCGGCCCATGGCGGCGCATCTGTGCGCTGCCGGCCTTCTGGGTGGGTCTGCTCTATGACGACGGCGCGCTCGACGCCGCCGAGGCGCTGACGCGCGACTGGACGGTCGAGGAAGTCTCCGCCCTGCGTGATGCCGTGCCGGCTCAGGGCCTCAAGGCCGATTTCCGCGGCAAGCCTTTGCTCGACTTTGCCCGCGAGGTCGTTTCGATTTCCCGCCAAGGGCTTGCCGCCCGGGCGCGCCTCAACGGCGACGGTGTCGACGAAACGGTCTTCCTGGCCCCGCTCGACGAGGTGCTGGCCAAGAAGGCGACGCTCGCCGAGGACATGCTGGCGCTTTACAACGGCCGTTGGAACGGTTCGGTCGAGCCGGTCTTTGCCGAATACCAGTACTGAGCCTTCTCCAAGAAAGCGGTTTGCGCGGCTGAAATTCCCGTTATAGTGCAGGCACATGCATGTGCCCGCCGGAGCAATTCCGGCGAGGGCGCACCGCGGTTTTGCGCCCGGAACTGCGCAGAAACGCTCCAGGGGGAAGGGGTTCGCGATGCTTTCGCTTTACGACATGATGATGCAGGCGCAGAACGGGAATGCCGCCGAGGTCATGGCGCGCCAGTTCGGCCTTGCGCAGGAGCAGGCGACGAAGGCCGTTGCGGCGTTGATGCCGGCCTTTTCCGAGGGCTTCAAGCGCAACGCTTCCAATCCCTACGACATGGCTGCTTTCATGAAGGCGCTGACCACCGGCGACCACGCGAAATATTTCGAGGACATGGGCAAGGCCTTCACGCCGCAAGGGCTGGCGGAAGGCAACGGCATTCTCGGCCACCTCTTCGGCAACAAGGACGTCTCGCGCGCCATCGCCGCGCAGGCAGCCCAGATGACCGGCATCGGCCAGGAAATCTACAAGCAGATGCTGCCGGCCATGGCCAGCACGCTGATGGGCGGCATCTTCAAGCAGTCCCTCGCTCCGTTCTTCCCCGGCGCGGGTGCGAGCGGCACGGCGCAGGCCAATCCGCTTGCCGACATGATGCAGCAATGGGCCGAGGCGACCGGCTTTGCGAAGAAGCCGCAGCCGAGCAATCCTTTCACCGACAATCCCTTCACGCAGGCCGCGCAGGAGTTCTTCGGCACCAGGAAGGACGCGCCGTCCAATCCCTTCACCGACAATCCTTTTGCAAAAGCCTTCCAGGACATGATGGCCGGCATGGGCGGCCAGCCGGCGGCCAGCGAAAAGCCGAGCGCCCCCGAAAGTTCTCCGGCGGATTCGCTGAAGACGCTCGTCAACACGATGTTCGATACGGGCCTGGAAATGCAGAAGGACTACCAGCGCAACATCGAGTCGATCTTCGAGACCATGCGTAGCGGCATGGAGACGGATGGCGGGAAGAAGGCCTGAGCGTCAGGCGCCCGCCCCTCCCCCTGCAAACCCACTATTGCGCGTCGCCGAGCGGTTTTTCGAGCAGCACTGTGGTGAGACCGCTCTGCCATTCCTCATCGGGATATTGCGCCATCTCGATGTAGCCGCACGCCGCGTAGAAACCGCGGGCCTGCTCATTGAACGTGTCCGTTTCAAGCCGCGCCCTCCGGAAGCCTTTTTCGACGACGGTCTGCTCGGCGTGCGAAAGCAGGCGGCGTCCCACGCCCTTGCGCCGGAAACCGGAAGACACATGCAGGGCGTCGATGAAATCGTCGACGCAATGGACCAGACCGGCGATCCGGCCGTCAACCTCGGCCACAAACATGTCAGCGCCGCTGCGCTCCACGAAACCTCCGCCGATATCCGTCTCGATATAGTGACGAGCGGCGGCCTCGGTGATCACCGGTCGCCATGTGCTTTCGAACGTATCGCGCAACAGGGCTTTCATGGCCGGGAAATCTTGCGGGCGAGACGGACGGATCAGGACATCGCCGGTCATTGCGCCTCGCAGGCCATCAGGACAGCCTTCTCTTTGGTTTTTCTACGCAATTTCAAAACAAATCGATATTCGGGAAATCTTTGAAAAAGCCCGACGCGGACCTTGGGAGTCGCACGCCGGGCAAGCGGCAGGGTTATTGGCTCTCACCCTGCGGGGAAGTCAGGTGTCGCCCCGGGAGGTAGGACGGCACCGGAGGAAGTCAATCCGTGCGACCGTTGCGCAGATGACGGCGGGCGCGTTCGCGCGCCGCGATCGTCAGATGCAGGCCGGCATCGGAGAAGAAGGATGCGGCGCGCACATCCTGGACATCGTTCCGGCACAGACCCATGTCGAAGAGCTGATGATCGTCGAGCTCGTTCAGCCGATTGATCACGCGGCGATTCTGCCATGCACGAACAAATCTGGAGGCGGCGTTACGGGCGCGGACGAAGAGGCTCGGCGTCGGGCGGCGCGTCGCGAGAATATCTATTTCCATTTTACGGTCGATCATGCGCATGGCATTTTCTCCTTTCCGGCTCCGCGCACCATCATCCTCGATGGGGCTCACGCGGCACCTGTGATCGTTCACCGTCCGCAGGGGGCGGACGGCGGTTAAAGGGCTGACTTTAAGAGGGGCCGCCCACCGGGAGGTCTGCGGCGAGACGGCATTTCCGAAGAACGTTGACCGACGGACATGTCATCGTTCAACAATTGCTTTTTCGCAGAATCTCATTGATCAGTCCAACGAATGTTTCTAATAGTATCAATCAAACAATCTTATGGGTATCGTTATGTCCGCTCCGTTAGACATCGACCAGCTCCAGACCTTCGTTGCGATTGCGGATACCGGAAGCTTCACGCGGGCGGCGGAGCGGGTCTTCAAGACCCAGTCGGCCGTTTCCATGCAGATGCGGCGCCTTGAGGAGCGGATCGGCAAGCAGCTCTTCATGAAGGACGGCCGCGGCAACCGGCTGACGGCGGAAGGCGAGCGCCTGCTCAACTATGCCCGCCGCATGCTGCGCCTCAACAACGAGGCCATCGCCGCCTTCGACGACAACCGCCTCGAAGGCATGCTGCGCATCGGCACGCCCGACGACTATGCCGACCGCTACATGCCGGAAATCATCATGCGTTTCGCCAAGACGCATCCCAATGTCGAGCTTTACATCGTCTGCGAGCCCTCGGTGGACCTCGCCGAGAAGATGGCCAAGGGCGAGCTCGACATCGCGCTCGTGACGCACAATCCGCGCCAGCGCCAGTCGGATGTGGTGCGGACCGAACCGCTCTGCTGGGTCATGTCCGCCAACCATCCGCTGCCGGAGAATGCGCCGGTGCCGCTCGCCGTCGGCCGGCGGGACTGCCAGTGGCGGCAGATCGCCTGCGCGGCGCTCGATTCGGTCGGGCGCGACTATCAGGTGCTGTTCACAAGCTGGTCCTCCACCGTCGTCGCCGCCGCCGTCATGGCCGGCATGGCCGTCTCGGTGCTGCCGGAATCGGCACTGCGGCCGGGCATGAAGGTGCTGACGCAGGCGGACGGCTTCCCGCCGCTCGCTCCGGTGCAGATCGGCATCATGCGCCGGCCGGGCCTCTCGCCCTCGCTCTCCAATGCCATTACCAGCCACATCACCGCCTGTCTCGACAACATCACCCCGCTGACGGCGGCCGATGACCTGCCCGAGGCGGAAGTGAAGGTCTTCCCGCGCATGCCGCGGCTGCGGCCGGGACATATTCTACCCGGATGGTGACGCTCATACCCATGGATGGCGCGCCGGCCGGCAGGACCGGGCCTCCCACAGTAACGATCAGGCCTGCCCGAGAAGACGAAGTCGAGACGCTGCGGCGGATCGAGCGGTCTGCCGCGCAGGCCTTCCGGCTGATCGAAGCCTTTTCCTGGATCGCCACCGGCGACGTGCAGAGTGCCGAACGGCATGCCGACCTCATCGGCCAGGGCACGAACTGGGTAGCGACCGCCGACGGCGACGAACCCGTCGGCTTTCTCAGTGCGGAAATCATCGGCCCGGAGTTGCATATCTGGGAGATTTCGGTCGAGCAGCTCCATCAGGGCTTCGGCATCGGCCGCAAGCTGATCCGCCATGCCGTCGATGCGGCGGCGGAGCGCGGCCTTCCTGCGGTGACGCTCACGACCTTCCGGACCATCCCCTGGAACTGCCCCTTCTATGAACGGCTCGGCTTCAGCCTGCTGGACGAGACCGCGCTTTCGCCGCGCCTTGCGAGCGTGCTCGACGAGGAAGCCGACCATGGGCTGCAGCGCGAAACGCGCTGCGCCATGCGGCTCACGCTGCCCATCTCCTGACGGCCCCCTAAGCGAGGTTCTTCTTGAGGAATGCTACCGTCCGTTGCCAGGCGAGATCGGCCGCGGCCCTGTCGTAGCGGGCGGCGGACGTATCGTTGTTGAAGGCGTGATTGACCCCGTCGTAAACGTGGATTTCGAACGTCTTGCCGCCCGCTTCGAGCGCCTTGCGATAGGCCTCGATGCCGGCATTGATGCGTTCGTCGAGACCGGCATAATGCAGCATCAGCGCCGCCTTGATATCGGGCACGTCCTGCGCCGGCGGCTGCGCACCATAATAGGCGACGCCGGCCTTCAGTTCCGGCGACTTCGTGGCGAAGCGATTGACGAGCCCTCCACCCCAGCAGAAGCCGACAGCGCCGACCTTGCCGTTCGCACCGTCGAGCTTTGCAAGGAACTGCAGGCTCGCCTCGGCATTGGCAACGGTTTGCGCCGGATCGAGCTTGCCGATCATCTCGCGCGCCTGATCCTCGTTTTCCGGTGTGCCGCCGGACGGCGAGAGGAAGTCCGGCGCGAGCGCGATGAAGCCCTCCAGCGCCATGCGGCGGGCGACATCGCGGATATGCGGGTTGAGGCCGCGGTTCTCGTGGATGACGATGACGCTGCCGAGCGGCCCCGCCGCCGCCTTCGGGCGCACGAGATAGCCCTTCATCTCACCGGAACTGCCGCCGTAGACGACGTCCTTGGCGACAAGGCGCTTGTCGTCGGAAGCAATCATCTGCGCGCTGGCGGAACTGGCCGCCAGAAGCGGGGCGATGGCGGCAGCGGCGGCGCCCGAGCCTGCAAGCGCCGTCAGGCGCTCCATGAAGCGGCGGCGGTCGAGCGTCAGGTGGGTATATTCGTCATAGGCGTCGATCATCGCCTGTGTGATCTGCGGCTTGTCCATGGCGGATCCTCCGGTTTTCCTGCCGGAGGACAAGATAGGCCGCTCCCGGGCCGCTGACCAACACAACTGCGTTACCGAAGGGTCAGGTCATGACAAGCCAGACACCGAGCCAGATCCACAGCAGCATGAGGACAAGAAGACCGGCGATGAAGAGCGGACGGCGATAGCGCAGGCGATTGCTGGTGACATGCACATAGGCATGGGCGTAACGCAACACCACGAACAGCCAGCCGCCGGCCACGGTGACGGGATTATCGGCATCGACGAGATAGAGCAGGATGCTCACCGCATAGAAGAGCACCGGCAGCTCGAACTGGTTGGCGATGGCGTTCTTGACGACGAGGCTTTCGGCCGGCTCCTCGCGGTTCTCGCGGAACTGGTCGGGCCGCACCCGCCCCTCCCTGACCGCGCCCATGCGGCGAGAGGAGAGCAGCAGGTAGAGGCAGAAGACGAGCGCGACATGCGCGATCATCGGCCAGATCGTGGCTTCCGTGGGAGACATGACAATCCTTCGGCTTGCGTTCGAGGCCCTTTGAATAGGTGTTTCCGGCCGAAGCCTCAACCGGAAACCGCCTTCATCGCGCGCCGAAGGCCATGCTTTACTGCGGCGTCAGCACTTCCGTTCCGGAACCGTCCTTGCCGCTGATCGTCCATGCGCCGTGCAGCGAACCGTCGCTCTGGACCTGGTAGACGATGAGGCCGACCGCATCGCCCAGCACATAGGCGGCCGCGAAGGCATTGTCGTAGAGCATGCAGATGCCGTTGGACGTGGTTGCGCCGGTGCTCCACTCGATGGAGCAGGTCGTCTCGCTGGTCAGCTCGATCGTCGCCGTACCGCTATAGGCCGAGCCGTCGAGATTCGTGCCTTCGACATTGTAGGTTCCGGCATTGACCGTCTGCGCCTGCGCCGGCACGACCAATCCCAGGCCCAGCAGGACCCCCGCCAGTATCTTCCTCATGATCTCCCCCCGGATGAACCGGCAGGATCGCCGGTTGCCCATCCTATGCACATGTCCGAAAAAACGGAACGGGAATCACGTGCCGGCCGAGACGAAAATGCCCGGCGGAGCCGGGCATCTTGAAGGCATGCGACCGATCAGACGGCGCCCGGATAATTCGGGCTTTCACGGGTGATCGTCACGTCATGGGCGTGGCTTTCGCGCAGGCCCGCGCCGGAGATGCGCACGAAGGTCGCCTTCTCCTGGTAGTCGCGGATGTCCTTGCCGCCGACATAGCCCATGGAGGCCTTGAGGCCGCCGGCGAGCTGGTGCAGCACGCCCGAAACCGGGCCCTTGTAGGGCACCTGGCCCTCGATGCCTTCCGGCACGAGCTTCAGCGTGTCGCGCACTTCCGCCTGGAAGTAACGGTCGGCCGAGCCGCGCGCCATGGCCCCGACGGAGCCCATGCCGCGATAGGCCTTGAAGGAGCGGCCCTGGTAGAGGAACACTTCGCCCGGGCTCTCGTCCGTGCCGGCGAGCAGCGAGCCGACCATGACGGCCGAGGCGCCGGCGGCGATCGCCTTGGCCAGGTCGCCGGAGAACTTGATACCGCCATCGGCGATGACCGGAATGTCGGCGGCCTGCGCAGCCTCGACCGAAGCCATGATGGCCGCGAGCTGCGGCACGCCGACGCCGGCGACGATGCGAGTCGTGCAGATCGAGCCCGGGCCGATACCGACCTTGACGGCGTCCGCGCCGGCATCGATCAGCGCCCGGGTGCCGTCGCCCGTCGCGACGTTGCCGGCCATGATGCGCACGGAATTGGAAAGCTTCTTGACGCGGGTCACGGCATCCAGAACGCGCTGCGAATGACCATGCGCGGTGTCGACGACGATCAGGTCGACGCCGGCATCGATGAGGCGTTCGGCGCGCTCGAAGCCGTCATCGCCGACGGAGATGGCGGCGGCGGCGCGAAGGCGGCCCTGCGCATCCTTCGAGGCGTTCGGATTGAGCTGCGACTTCTCGATGTCCTTGACGGTGATGAGGCCGACGCAGCGGCCGTCGCCGTCGATCACCAGCAGCTTCTCGATGCGGTGGCGATGCAGCAGGCGCTTGGCTTCCTGCTGGTCGACGTTTTCCTTCACCGTGATGAGGTTCTCACGGGTCATCAGTTCGTAGATCTTCTGCGCCGGATCGGAGGCGAAGCGTACGTCGCGGTTCGTCAGGATGCCGACGAGGCGGCCGGCCTTGGCGTTGCCGCCGTTTTCGACGACCGGGATGCCGGAAATGCCGTGCGACTTCATCAGCGACAGCGCGTCGGCCAGCGTGGCGTCCGGGCCGATGGTCACCGGGTTGACGACCATGCCGCTTTCGAACTTCTTGACCTGGCGGACTTCCTCGGCCTGTTCGGCGGGCGTCAGGTTGCGGTGGATGACGCCGAGGCCGCCGGCCTGCGCCATGGCGATGGCGAGGCGCCCTTCCGTGACGGTGTCCATCGCGGAGGAGAGGATCGGCAGGTTGAGCTCGAAATCGTGGGCGATGCGGGTCGCGATGTTCGTCTGACCCGGCATGACCTCGGAGTGGCCGGGCTGCAGGAGAACGTCGTCGAAGGTCAGGGCTTCGAGACCGGTTGCGGTTTCAATGATGCGCGCCATGGGCCAAGTTCCTCTAGGGTAAAGCTCACGCACCAAGGGGGACTTTGGGAGCTGTCCGCCTCGGTCGCTTGCAAGAAATTCTTGGAAGTTGGCGAGGGCTGGTAACACGTTCATGACAGGTTGGGAATAGCAAAAAGCCCGGAATCGCTTTCGCGGCCGGCTTCTGAACAGGCACAGCAAGGCGCCGGCCCCCGCTCCGCTGCCGACACCCTTCGCTCACAGATCGAACTGATAACTCACCGGCACGAAGCGATAGCCCTCCCCGGCCTTTTCCACGAAGCCCGCAGCGGGGAACGGCATGTGGTAGCCGATGAAGGGGAGCCTGTCCGTCGCGATCATGTCGAAGACCTTCCTGCGGGTCGCGGCGGCCTGCGCCTTGTCCCTGTCGAAACGCACCTCCCAGTCCGGCCGCTGCAGCGACAGGACGAAATGGTTTGCCGTATCGGCCGTCAGCATCATCGCCTTGCCGTCCGATTCGACGCGGAAGATCATGTGTCCGGGCGAATGGCCGAAGGCATTAAGGCCGGTAATGCCGGGCACCACCTCGCCCCCGTCCTCGATGAACGTGAGCTTCTCGGCAAGCGGCTGCACCTTGGCGAGCACGCCCTGATGGCCCTGTTCCGCGGGTGTGCCCAGACGCTCGGGATTGACCCAGAAATCGTATTCCGTGCGGCCGGTGACGTAGCGCGCATTCGGGAAGGCCGGTTTTCCGCCTTCCATCAGCCCGCCGATATGGTCACCGTGCATGTGGGTGATGACGACGACGGAGATCTGGTCCGGCGTATAACCGGCATATTTCAGGCCCTCGACAAGCCGGCCCATGCCGGCGTCACGCCCGCCCTCGCCCATGCCCGTATCGAACAGCACGACCTCCGAGCCTGTATCCACCAGCGCCGGGGTAAAGCTGTTGACGAAGGCGTCGGCCGGCAGGAAATTCTCCCTGAGCAGCGCACTGACCGTATTGGCGGGCTGATTGACGCCAAAGGTCTCGTTCGGCGCGCCGGAGGGGCGCATGCCGTCGCGCACCGTCAGGATGCGGGCGCTGCCAAGCTTGAGGCTGCGGGTTTCCAGCGGGCTTACGCGCATGTCCGTGGCGTCGCTTTCCGTTTGCGCAAGGGCGGCCGCCCGGTTCAGCACCAGCGGCGCGGCCAATGTGCCCATGCCCGCGGCCAGAAACAAGGACCGGCGCGAGATTGTCGAATGATCTGCCATAGGTCTACCTCTTCGTGAGTGGCTGCATCGCAGCAGGATGACACGCCGCAATCTAGGGCGCTCTCACGATACGGCCCTGCCGCATCACGGGCTTGTGATCCCAAAGGCCAATCCTCACGATTTGACAGATGGCAGGCAGGGGCGCAGAAGACAGGCGGGCCCGCGCAGGACCTTTCCGCTTCTCGCAGTTCCGCACGCAAGACCGCTTCGCACCCTTGCCGGAATCGCCACACTCCGATGTGCCAATGAACCGTATCGTTCCCCTCATCCTCGCCGTCGCGCTCTTCATGGAGCAGATGGATTCCACCGTCTGAAGCTGGCGCTGACCGCCTACATGGTGTCGCTCGCCACCTTCATTCCGCTGAGCGGCTGGATGGCGGACCGTTTTGGGGCCAAGCGCATCTTCCGGTTCGCCATCCTCGTCTTCGTCGCCGGCTCCATCCTCTGCGCCATCTCCGGTAGCCTCCTCGCCTTCGTCGTCTCGCGCTTCCTGCAGGGCATGGGCGGGGCGATGATGACGCCCGTCGCGCGCCTCGTCCTGGTGCGCAGCACCTCGCGCTCCGAATTGGTCTCGGCCATGGCGCTGCTGACGATCCCCGCGCTGGTCGGCCCACTCGCCGGCCCGCCGCCCGGGGGCGGCGGCTTCATCACCACCTATTTCTCCTGGCACTGGATTTTTCTCATCAACGTGCCGGTCGGCATCGTCGGCTACGTGCTTTCCGGCATCTACCTGCCGGATATCCAGGCCGCCGCGCCGCCGCCGCTCGACTGGAAAGGGTTCCTCCTCAGCGCCGTCGCCGCCTCCGGCACGATGTTCGGCCTGTCGGTCGTCAGCCTCCCCGCCCTGCCGCCGGTCATCGGCATCGTCTCGACCCTCGTCGGGCTGCTCTGCGCCGTGCTCTATGTCCGGCACGCCCGGCGTCACCCCGCGCCGCTGCTCGACCTGAAGCTCTTCCATGACGACGCCTTCCGCGCCGCCGCCATCGGCGGCACGCTGTTCCGCATCTCGGTCGGCGCGGTGCCCTTCCTGATGCCGCTGATGCTGCAGGTCGGTTTCGGCCTGTCGCCCTTCCAGTCCGGCCTCGTCACCTTTACCGGCGCGATCGGGGCAATCACCACCAAGTTCATCGCCAAACGCGTGCTCAGCATCACGGGCTTCCGCACGACGCTGATCGTCGCCAGCATCTTCGGCGCGGCGCTGACCTTCGTGAACGGCCTCTTCAC
>APMI01015164.1_pt1 | contig 15609 bp, 10 predicted proteins | sample 667938 | NCBI WGS metagenome assembly APMI01 (sample SAMN01084076, study PRJNA167559) | wastewater metagenome | biome: Wastewater | place: Denmark: Ejby Moelle, Odense | collected 2011-11-28 | reverse complement strand
CCTCGGGGTCTTGGCTCTCCCGCATCAGCTGAAGTTGTACCTGCCGCAACTCGGCAAGTCCGGACTGGCATTCGGTCCATGGATAGCCGGGATCGGCGCAGACTACCGTACCGTGCTCATGTTGATCGGCGCGTTCATCCTGGTACTGGGGTTTCGGAACACCAGCCAACTTGCAGCGCCGTCGGCGAATGCGCCTCTGCTGCAATACCGCTGGGCGCTTCTCTGCGCAGTTTTCGCTTCTGTGTCGCTGGTTTCCATCCTCGCTTCCACTTATAGCGAGTTCATCTACTTCAATTTCTGAAATGCGTCGCAAGGCAAAGAAGGTGACAGCGTGCTTTTTGATTGCCACTGCGATGCCACTGGTTGTCGGATTTGCGGCGCTGTTCGACTACGACCCGCTGCAGATCTACCATTTGCCCTGGGGACGCCCTTTGACTCTGCACAGCAACATGCGGCTGCAGGCGGTGGGTGTGATACGTCACCGCAGTTTCGACTCGGTCATCCTTGGCACCAGCATGACGGAGAATACTTCTGCCGACGAGGCGAGCACGTTGTTGGGCGGTCACTTCGTCAATCTATCGTTAACGGCGGCAGATTTCTTCGAGCGGGCGCTGATACTCGACTACCTGTTCCGTCGTAAGAGCCCGAAACAGATTCTCTACACTCTCGATCACATTTACATCAACTCGCGCAAAGGCTATCCGCACTTTCCGCTTTCGACCTTCGAGTTCCTCTATGACAGGAATCCCTTCAACGACGTTCGTGCTTACCTCAATAGGCACTTCGGAGCATGCCTGCTGCGTTGGTCGCGCGATCCCGACTGCATCGGCAACAACGTCGGATTGGATCGTCCCAACGCCTGGTATGCCCAGCCGGACCAAGCCAAACGGTTTGGCGGATTTGACAAGTGGTGCGAATCGAAAGACGACTACCAGATTGGGGATGTCCGCAAATTGGTTCAGGCAGCGGTCGAGGAGAGCTTGAGTGACGGCGCAAAGGCTGTGCCGAAGGCAGATCGCGACGCCAATCTGATGCGTGCCATCCAATATGTAGACGACAACGTGATCCGCCATGTCCGGGAACATCGCGACGTGCACTTCGTTTTCATCTTTCCACCGTATTTTCGAGCGACCTACGCGATCTGGCATCAGGCACGGCCGATGCACTCGGCCATTCATTTGGCCGTGATCCGACATTTCGCTCATCTAGCCAGCGAACTCGATAACATGGAGGTATTCGGATTCGAGGATGCAGCGTTTCCGGACGACATCGCGAACTACAAAGACTTGGGCCATTATCGGCCGGCATTCGATTCGCAGATCCTGCATGCGATTGCCAGCAAGGAGCATCGCCTGACCGATAGCAACGTAGATGCTTACATCGATTACTCCCTGGAACGCGCCAAGGCTTTCAACCTGCGCGACCTGAAGCGACAACTCGATACGTGCTTCGATTCTTCCCCTCCGCTCCACTGATCCTCGACCTCATGAATCCCCATTTGGCGCCGCCGACGTCGATCGTTGCGATGTTTCGCAGCTTCTGGAAAAACCGGAGTCTCATTCGACAGATGACGTGGCGGGACGTGCTTGGCCGCTACCGCGGATCGCTGCTGGGATTGGCCTGGTCGTTCTTCAATCCCTTGCTGATGCTGGGCGTCTATACGTTCGTCTTTTCGGGGGTCTTCAAGGCGCGCTGGGCGGGAATTGAGAATGCCGATGCACCGCACGCGCATTTCGCACTCGTCCTTTTTGTCGGTATGGTGGTAAACAGCTTGTTTGCCGATGTTCTGAACCGCGCGCCGGGACTGGTGCTGGGCAATGCCAATTACGTCAAGAAGGTCGTGTTTCCGCTCGAGATTCTTCCGATCATCGCGACAGGCGCCGCCGTTTTCCACGCGGTCATCAGCATCCTCGTTTTGCTGCTTGCGCTGCTTCTCGTGAACGGAAGTCTTCCCTGGACCTCGGTCTGCACACCCTTGGTCATTGCGCCGCTGATAATCATGACATTGGGAGCAGCTTGGTTCCTTGCGTCGCTCGGTGTGTTCGTAAGGGACGTAGGACAAACAATTGGAATTCTCACCTCGATCATGATGTTTCTGGCGCCGGTTTTCTATCCGGTATCGGCGCTGCCAGCGCCGATGCGGCCCTGGATAATGCTCAATCCAATCACGTTTGTTGTTGAGCAGCTACGCGAGGTGTTGGTCTGGGGCCGACTGCCCGACTGGTGGGGATGGGTTGTCTATAGCGCGGTATCGATCGTGGTCGGCTGGGCGGGTTTTTTCTGGTTCCAGAAGACTCGAAAGGGATTTGCAGATGTCCTTTGAACGACTCGGGCCGGAGTCAGGGCGAGGCATCGCTTTGCCTCCCATAGCTCCACCAGATGTCGGGCTGTCGCAGCCGGCAATCTCGGTGAGAAATGTTTCAAAATGCTTTCACATTTTTGATCGCCCCAGCGACCGTCTGAAGCAGTTCTTGATGCCCCGGATCCATCGACTTGCAAGGCTGCCATCCAATCCCTATCACCGCGAGTTCTGGGCATTGCGTGATATCTCTTTCGATGTGAAAAAGGGGCAGACGGTAGGAATCGTAGGCAGAAATGGTGCCGGGAAGTCTACGCTGCTACAGATCATCTGCGGAACGCTCGCACCGACGGAAGGAACGATCGAGAGCCGCGGAAGAGTGGCTGCGCTGCTCGAACTGGGAGCCGGTTTCAACCCGGAATTTACCGGACGTGAAAACATCATCTTGAATGGCGCGGTGCTTGGCATGACCGCGACCGAAACCGAGGATCGTTTCGACGACATCGCGGCATTCGCCGACATAGGCCAGTTTCTCGATCAACCGGTAAAAACCTACTCGAGCGGAATGTACGTGAGACTGGCATTTGCCGTACAGGCATGTCTGGATCCTGAAGTCTTGATTGTTGATGAGGCGCTTTCGGTTGGCGACATCGGGTTTCAGTACAAATGCTTCCGGCGGATGGAGCAACTGCGTGCGAGCGGCACCACCATCCTGATGGTCACCCACGCGACTTCGAGCATCCTGGAGTACGCCGATCGATGCATCGTCCTCAACGCGGGGCGCATACTCGACGATTCCACCGATGTGCTGAGGGCCGTTCTCGCCTACGAAAAGAACATGTTGTCTGGGCATGAGCCTGCGCGGCGGATTGTTGTCGGCAATCGACCAGTCAGTCTGACGATCGAACAACTCAGGGAAATGCAGGCGAACTCCCGGAACTCGGACTTGGGGGAGAAGCGATTTGGAACAGCGAGGGCAATTATTGAATCGGTGACGATCTCAAACCGCGGTGTAGAAGATCAGCGCAGCGTTATTCGATCCGGAGACGAGATCGAGTTCCGATTCCTGGTTCTCAGCGCCGAGCCAATCAGCGAAGTGGTGCTGGGCGTTTCGCTTTCCCGAACTCAAGGCGGCGATATATGGGGTGACAATAACCTCAGCGCAGGTGTCCCAATCAGTCTGCTGCCGGGGGAAACGGACATCGTGTACCGTGCGCGGCTACCGGTCAGTGCGGGTGAATATCTGTTGCACTGCGGCCTCGCCTGTTTGGCCACCGGAACCCGCGAGGAACTCGATCAGCGGCGCCCCGTCGCGAAGCTGACCATGTGGTCGCAGCGTGCGCAGGTTGGCGTGGTATTCGCGCCGATTGAAGTCAGCCTTGTTCGGGGCCGGGAATCGTGCTAGCAATTTTTCTGCTCCCGTATCCGATACGCGGTTATCGGGCGCCAAATCTGTTCGTCTACTACCGATTTCTGACGAGCCTGTCGGAGCCGGCACTTTTCTTCCTCAGCGAAGACTATCTGACGCCTCCGGGTAGTTGGAGGCAGCAGGCGAGATGGGAGATGGAAGAGAGCAACAAGAGCCGGCTTGGGTACAACGTGCCCACACTTGAAGTGATGCAGTTTCATCAGTACCGGTTTTTCGACGACAATTTGTTTCGAACGCTGCTTGCTTGCGGCGGCGAGAATCCCATTGAACTCTTCCGGCGCATGTTGCTGGAGCGCATTCCACAACTGGAAGAGCGATTCTCAATGTGGTTTGACGACTTCCCAGGGGGCGAAATCGAGGCGGTCGTAACGTGGTCGAACTGTCCTTCACTCAATGCGGTTGCCCAAGCCAGGGGCATTCCAGTCGTCAATCTTGAATTGGGCCCGCTCCGGTGGCCGGCATATCGCCAAACGGCCTACATGGACTTCAATGGCGTCAATGGCAACACTGAAGCCGAGGGGCGCTACCTGGCGTCATCGTTTTCCTTCGATGGTTCGCGCGATCAACTGCGTCGGTTCTTCATTCTGGAGGAGGATCGTCCCAGGAGCTTGCGAAGCGACGCGATTGGTTTGGCATTGCAGGTTGAAGACGATTCGAACCTGATTGCGTTCGGGAATGGGTTCGACAATCAATCCTTGATCGCGTTTGCACATTTGCATTTTGCTGCGGAGAATGTACTTGCGCGCCCGCATCCCGGCAGTATGTTCGATCTGAAGAACAGTAGGCTCATGGTGGACCGATCGCCGAGCAGCATCGACTTCATCATGCGATGCGCGCGAGTAATTACGGTGAACTCGAGCGTCGGGCTAGAGGCCCTCATGCAAGGCGTGCCAGTAACGGTGCTTGGCGATTGCTCTTATTCGTATATCACCCACGCAAAATCCGAGAGCGAGGCCGTTTCGCGACTGGCTTACTTTCTGTTCGCCTATCTGGTGCCGATGGACCTCATCTACAATGTGAACTATCTGAGATGGAGGTTGCAAAGTCCGTCTGACACGGCAGTCGTGTCCCGGCACCTCGCGGAGTACCTTGGGCGCGGCACGGCGACAGCCTGCTTTGACGGGTACGCTGCGTCGGATTCGATCAAGAAGGCCATCGGGCTTGTCGTCGATCTGCGCCGGTAGACCGTTTTTGCTCCCAAGGCACTCGCGATTCAACGAATCCTCGCCGAAGTAGATTCGTCCGCGAATCACAGTCGCCTTACTCGCGAAGATTCTCGGTGTCTGCCCGACTAAATCAGGAGCAGCACAGTTGTTCCCAATGGACTGGCGGTCGGCAGATCTGTCGAAACGCATTTTTGGACATGTCGATGAAACCCAAGGCGGAGAAGGAAAGTATTCCATGACAGGTGAGGCACTATTCGTGCTGGATCAGATTGATCTGGACGGTATGGCGAAGAAATACCGAGAGGCTTACGCGAAAGCCAAGCCGTTTCCGCATGTCGTCATCGACAATTTTCTTCCGCCGCGCGCCTTGAAGTCGATCGCTGATGAGTTTCCCGCACCGGCGCAGATCGACTGGACGAGATTCGACAACCCGGCCGAACTCAAGTTGGCGACTAAGCGCGAAAATCAGATGGGTGAAAGAACTCGCCTGCTCATGCACCAGTTCAATTCATCCTGCTTTCTCGGCTTTCTCGAGGCATTGAGCGGAATCTGCGGTCTGATCCCTGACCCGCATTTTTGGGGTGGTGGCCTCCACCAGATTCAACGAGGTGGCTTCCTCAAGGTCCATGCCGATTTCAACAGACACCCGCACTTGGCTCTGGACAGGCGGATCAATGTTCTGTTGTATCTGAACGAAGACTGGAAAGAGGAGTACGGAGGCCATCTGGAACTATGGACGGCCGACATGACGAAATGTGGCGCGCGGATTCTTCCGGTGTTCAATCGCTGCGTCGTTTTTTCGACCACCGACTACTCGTTACACGGGCATCCCGATCCATTGACGTGCCCTCTGGGGGTGGCGCGCAGATCGATTGCGCTCTACTACTATTCCAATGGGCGCCCACAGGAAGAATTGTCCGGTTCTCACAACACACTATTCAAGCAGCGGCCTGGGGAGGTATTTCTGCCGGATCTGCAGTCGTTGCCGCAAAGCCCAAGCCGCAAGGGGCTTTTCTCCCTTCTCCGTACCAGGGGGAAAGTTACGCGCAAATGATGGCGATTGTGCGTCAAGCAAATGTATTGCGGTTGAATGCTCGACCCGTCTGAACTGGTGCCCTGGCGTTGTCTGCGTGACTGTCGGATCGAAATTTGTCAAGACTCGGGTTCCGGAACCATCCGTGAACTACAACATTCAGAGCCTGCGTGCATTTGCGGCGATTGCCGTGATGCTCTTTCATGCCATTCCGTTCTACGAGCGCGCTGGAGGATCTCTCGGTTTCGTGAGGCCAATGCTCGCCAACGGGTATGCAGGTGTTGATCTGTTCTTCGTTCTAAGCGGGTTCATTATCGCGAAAAGCTTCGGGACGCGAATCCAGGATTTCACGGCGGTAAAACGCTTTCTGGAAAAGCGGGCGTACCGGATATTCGTCGGCTACTGGCCCCTGCTTCTGCTTGTAACGCTGTTCTACCTGGAGTTGATGCCGCATCGGCTCGAGCAGGTCAGCGGGATCAAGTCGTTCTTTCTGCTCAGCAACCGCATACCAGACCTCGTCATTGGCCAATCGTGGTCGCTTTCGCATGAGCTGTTCTTCTATTTTGCATTCGGGTTGTTGACACTCATCGATCGTGTGATCAGTAACATGATAGTAGTGGTCTATGGCGCAGCGATCGTAGTTGCGAACGTCACCGATCCGAACGTTGCAAAGGGGTTTTTCCTCAACCCGCACTTTCTCGAACTGTTTGCCGGAATGTTTCTTGGCAAATCGTCCATGACGCGTTTTGGCCGGGTCGAACTGCTGCTGCTCGTGCCGGCCGCTGCGCTCCTATTGGTTCTTTGGGGCGCTCTTGTAACCCCGGCGCCATTGACGCGGGCCGTGGTTCTGGGAGGCGCGGCGTTTGCCTTGGTGGCTTCAGCCGATGTGCTGCGAAATGCGGGTATCAACCGTGTTTCCATCATGAGCCGGCTCGGCGATTCGTCCTATTCTCTGTATCTCGTTCACTACTTTTTACTTGAAGTCTTTGCGGCATACCTGTTGCCGGCCGATGCGCTGAAACCGTACCTTCCGCAGTTTTTCTGGGTGTGGGTGGTCCTGATCGTGATGGCGGCACACATATTCCATTTGGCAATCGAAAAACCGCTCTACGATACGGTGTGCGCATCCCGCGGTCTCCGAACATTGCGTGCAGAGCTGTCGCCGCGCGAAGCCGAGCGATGACACTTTTTGCCTTACCGGATCGGCATGAGCAGCGAAAGGACTGATCTCGTTATCGCGCAGAACCAGCAGATGCCGGTGCTGACGGGTATTCGGGGCTGGGCTGCGCTTTGGGTGCTTCTGTACCATGCTTGGGGGCAGTCCGGGTCGAAGCCGATCATCCTCGGTAGTGACGCCTTTGGCGCGGATCTGACGCCCTTCTTTCGCATGGGCGGTGCAGGAGTAACGGTCTTTTTCGTACTCTCCGGGTTTCTCTTGTCACTACCGTTCGCCGCCTGGCAGGCGGGGCTGCGGGACAAACCAACGACGGGCGCATACTTGATGCGCCGCGTCGCTCGAGTTTTCCCAGCCTATTACGCCCAACTCGCTGTCTTGATCCTCATTTCAGCGATCGATCTGGGCTGGTCGGCTGTTCCGAACGCAGGCGACATGTGCCGACACCTGCTCATGCTGTTCATGCCACCGCCATTGGGAATGGAGCCAATGAATCTTGTCTGGTGGACCTTGCCGATCGAATTTTCATTCTATCTCGTGTTACCGATAGTCGCGGTTCTCTTGCATTCGGACCGATGGCCATGGCTGCTCGCCTCGGTGCTCACATCGATGATAGTCTGGCGCTACTTTGCAGTGACCTGGCTTGCGGATTCGTCGATTCAGGCCCGCGTTTACGCAGCCTATCAGCTTCCTGGCTCGATGGACTCGTTCGGATTCGGCATGCTGGCATCGATACTCCATGTGAAGCGGAAGACAATGCTCGTTTGGCTGAGACGCCCGGCCTGCCTGGAGCTTGCAACTCTGCTCGGTGTCGCGGTGCTGGTTGGAGCCATCTACTGGTTGCACTATGGTGGAAAGGGCTACTGGAGCAACACACCGATCTTCTACCTTTGGACGCCGGCCCTGAGCCTCGGGATCACGGCGATCGTTCTTGCCGGGACAGGCGGCGGGCGGATTGCCAGTCTGCTGTTTGCGAATCGATTCATGGTTTATGCGGGTCTGGTAAGTTATAGCGTGTATTTGTGGCACTTCCCGATCCTTGTCTGGATGAAATCGCAACCATTCGTGCAGTCCGTTGCCGATCATCGTCTTGCCGTTCTGCTGCTAGCCGGAATGCCGACGACGCTTGCAGTCGCCTCCATTTCCTACCTCCTGGTCGAGCGGCCCTGCTTGCGGCTGCGCCTGCGGGTTCGCGGCTAGGGATATGATGCTTGACGTAATCATCCCCGTCTTTCGCGGCAGGGCCGAAACCGAGCGCTGCATCGAAAGCGTACTGCGGTCGCCGCAATTGATGCCGCGTGAGGTGGTGGTGATCGATGACGCCACGCCGGAACCCGAACTGGCTGACTATCTGGACGACCTCGCGCGTCGCTCGTTGGTCGTTCTCCTGCGCAATGACCGCAACCTTGGGTTCGTCTGCTCCGCAAATCGCGGCATGTCGCTGCATCCGGAGCGCGATGTCGTCCTGCTTAACAGCGATACCGAAGTTGCCAACGACTGGCTCGACCGGCTATACCGGTGCGCATACCGCCACCAGGATATCGGCATCGTCACGCCGTTCTCGAACAACGCAACGATCTGTTCCTACCCGTCCGACGGCTGGCAGGGCGGCGTCCCCGGAACTCTGGGCCTCTCGGCGCTCGACAAGCTCTGTTCCATCGCGAACCGTGAACACTTTGTCGATATTCCGACGGCGGTGGGATTCTGCATGTTCATCCGTCGCGCGTGCATCGAACGCATCGGATTGTTCGATGAAGTACGTTTCGGCCGGGGATATGGCGAGGAAAACGATTTTTCCTTGCGTGCGGCGGCCGCTGGCTGGAGGAGCGTGCTGGCTGGGGATGTCTTCGTATTTCACGCCGGGAGCGTCAGCTTTGGCGAGGAGCGTACGCTGCTTCAAACGGGGGCGATGAAAACCTTGCTGGACTTGCATCCGCGCTACCTCGAGCGACTCGGGGAGTTTAACGCGCGCGATCCAGTTCGACCATTTCGGGATGCGCTTGATCTCGCCCGCATGGATACTGGCAGGGAAGAGCGGCGGCAAGTCAAGTGGGAACGCGCGCAAGCGTCGCGTCACAAAGCCGGTAGGCCGACCCAACTGCACTTGACGCATAGCTGGGACGGCGGAACAAATCGTTGGATTTCCGACTTCTGCAAGTGGGATGGCGCGCGACGAAACCTGGTGCTTCGTTCGATCAGCAATTGGAACGTTGCCGGCTGGCGGCTCGAACTCCTTGACCCGTCGACCTGCGACGCTCCACTTCTCACATGGGATTTGAAGCGACCGGTGTGTGCGACGGACATCAACCACCTGGAGTATCAGTCGATCGTGGATCAGATCATCAGCTTGTTCGATGTTCAGGCACTGCTGGTCTCGTCCCTGATCGGCCATTCGCTCGACGTGTTCGATCTCGAGGTGCCGACGGTTGTCGTCCTGCACGATATGTATCCGTTTTGTCCCGCGCTGTTCGCCTGTTTCGAGGCTCCATGTACCGACTGCGGATCCGACACACTGATATCCTGCATGCGCCGCAACCCGCACAACGCCTTTTGGCACAACACATCGGCCGACTACTGGGTCATCTTTCGACTGGCTTACGCACAACGTCTTGCACTAGAGCATGTGCGACTTGCAGCACCTTCGCAAAGCGCGCTGAGGCGCTGGACTGCGCTGTTTCCGCCGATTCTCGACCGTCGCTGCCGCATCGTTCCGCACGGAATCGGCCCCGAAACGGTTGCGTCCGGAGCCGCCAGACCGGTTGCTCATCGCGTACCGGGAGAACGGCTTCGGCTCGTGGTTCCAGGTCGCCTGCTGCCGCACAAGGGACTGGGTCTCTTTTCCCAAGCGCTGCCGGGGTTGCTCGCGCATACGGACATTCTCCTGCTCGGCTGCGGACAGTTTGGTGCCCCGTTTGAAAACATACCCGGCATCGAGATCGTGCATACCTTTTCCCAAGGTGACCTGGCAAGACATGTCGCCGCTTTTGGCCCGCATGCTGCACTGATGATGTCGGTTGTGCCGGAGTCGTTCAGCTACACCCTCAGCGAGATGTTCGCACTTGGTTTGCCAGTGCTTGCGACCAATCTCGGTGCATTTGCCGAGCGCATCGTGGCGGGCAGCACCGGCTTGCTGTTCGAGCCGAATCCGGAATCGCTATTGGATCTCGTCCGCAGTTTGGCGGGCCACCCGGAGAAGCTTTCCGCGATGCAGACGCAGGTCGAGCAATCGACTGTGCGTAATGTTGCCGACATGGTCCTTGACTATCACGCGCTGTTGCCCCTGCAAGAAGACGATCGGGATCAGCCAGAGAAACGGGGCCGGCAAGCTGTCGCCGTCGAGAACTGGCTGTTGAGCGCAGCGCGCGAGCGACAGGCACTCGGGGCGGCCAATCGGGAACTGCAGGAACAGATCGATCGGCATGCAAGTCGGGTTTCGACGCTCGACGCGGAACTGTCGACGTCCCGCGCCCGCTGTGCGCATCTGGAACAGCAACTTGGTCAGCTTGTCGCGGAACGGGCTGCATTCTACCGTTCCAGGTCGTGGCGCTGGTCTGCCCCGCTACGCGGTCTGTCAACTCGAGTGCGTCCGCTGACCCGGGTTCTGGCAAGCGAACGGTCGACACCGCGCGCTGCGGCGGGAAACGAAGACCATTCACAGCAGACGACGCAGAATGTTGCCGTTGGCGTCAGCGGGTCGCCTATCGATCGTCCGGGCGCGGGGCGTGCGCTGCGCGAAAGAATTGGTGTTCCTGACGCATCCAGGGTCGTGTTCGTGCCGATTGCGCTGAAGGACAGCGCTGGAAGTCAGCCAGTCACGTTGCTGGCCCAGCGGGTGCTGGCATCCCGCAATGATATTGTCTTTCTTCTCGGTGCACAGTCGGTAGTCGGAAAAGAAGCTTTCTTGGACATCGATTCGGCGCTACTTCTGGCGACGCGTCGGATTCTTGTCCTGCCGGACAGCGTCGATGCCGCGGCGGCACTCGGTGGCGCCGACGTGCTCGTGCTGGACAGTGCGGTGTCGGCGCTGCCGTACCAGTCGTTGATCGAATCCGGGATGAAGTTGCTCGTGCTCGTTGCCTCGCATTTGCCTTTGCCTGGCGCCGACGAGTTGGCAAGCGGAGTACGCCGCGTCAGTGTCGACGAGATGGAAAGTGTTGGCGGGATCTTTTCGGATTGGTTTGGCGATGCGTCGCGACGAATGGCCGATAGCGATGAAGAATAGACAACGCGCGTCCCAATCACGGCAACCCGCTCAACGGCCAAATGACAAGCCGGCTCCCGGCGCACCTGACGATCGGTGCCCTGTGTCGAAAACCCATCCGATGATTGCGTTGTCGGGCCTGATCGCGTTCTGCGTCGGAACGACGCTGGTTTACTGGCTGAGGCCGTTTCAAGTCGTCGCCCACGACGCGATGGTCGTGATCGGATGCGTTGCGTTTGGCGTGTTTGCGCCTGACTTCCTTTGGCAGAAGGTTTGGCGCAGTCGGTCGGCCGGACTGACTCGCGCACCAGCGCAGGGATCCTGGGACAGAACGGTAACGAAGTTTGCGGGGCTGACCGCCAGCATGGGGTTCATCGGCCTGTTGTACTGGCTGTTTCCGGAATACACGACCAATTCGCCCTTCTATCAGCACTTCTGGGCGCTGATCAAGGTTCTGGTGCCGGCGATGCTTGCTCTGGCAGTGCCCTATCTGTATCTCGTCGACCGGCGCATGGAACAGCCGGAGGACAATCTTTGGCATCTTGGCAGGTTCGTGTTGTTTCAGTGGGACGGCGTTGATGGCCGAGCGGTCGGGCAGCAATTGCTTGGGTGGGTGATCAAGGGATTCTTTCTGCCGTTGATGTTCGGGTACATGTGCTCGGACATCGTCCGTCTTTACAACTACGACTTCAATTCGCTGCAGAGTTTTAGAGAGATCTGGGAGTTTCTGTACTTTTTCCTGTTCTATGTCGATGTCGTGTTCGGAACGATGGGCTACGTTATGTCGCTGCGTCTGATGGACACCCACATCCGGTCGTCGGAGCCGACCATGTTGGGCTGGATTGTCGCGGTGGTTTGCTACGAACCATTCTGGACATTGATTGGGCGGCAGTACCTGCACTACGGCAGCAGTCTCAGTTGGGGCGGCTGGCTGTCGAACGAGCCGCTGGTTTACGGCATCTGGGGAACCGCCATCCTCATTCTTACTGCAGTGTACGTCTGGGCCACAGTAATTTTCGGAGGGCGCTTTTCCAATCTGACTAACCGCGGGATCATCACCGGCGGACCCTACAGATTCACCAAGCATCCCGCCTACATATCAAAGAACATTACCTGGTGGCTGATCGCGGTGCCGTTTGTGGTGACCGAATCTGCTGCAGCCAGTCTGAGACAGTGCCTGCTGCTGTTCATGGTCAACGGCATCTACTACTTGCGGGCAAAGACCGAAGAGCGCCATTTGATGCGCGACCCGGACTATGCAAGCTACGCAAGGTGGATCGATTCGAACGGACTGTTGCGCTTCTTGAACCGAATCCCGGCCATTGGCACCCTGGCGCGTCTTACGCTGGACCACCGCGGACAAAGCGAGCAGCGGGCTGCAAAACCGGGGGAGCGCGGGTGACGGTCGTGTGTGATCTCAAACCAACGATCGCCCGGTCTCGATTCGCCGGTGTTTACTGCGGAATTCCACCCGAGAGCATGCGTCGCGCATAACCTGCTCTCCAGAATGCATCGCGGTAGCCCTTGAGCAGCCGCGGATAGCTGAGTGGGTCGCGCAGGCTGCCGGAAGGACGGGCAACGTATCGCTCGGTCGCGACGTGTCCGAAGCCTTCGACATGCTTCATGTCGCCGAGGGCGATGGCCTCCTCGAGAGTCGGTCGTCTCAGCGCCCGAGCAAGGGCACTAACCGCGTCCCGCGGCGGTACGTCGGGCAGACTTAGCCCGCGCCATCGGGCCAGATAGTCGTCGAGGAATTCCAGGGCACCATGCTGAACGGACCTGGCGCGGTCCCAGCGGATCGGTTCGAAATCGAACTCGGCCAGCAGCGGCTCGACACCGTTCGGCGTTTCGACGAATCGGCGAAGGCTCCCGTGGGGCGCGGAGAACATCCATTCGATGATCTCCACCGACAGTTTGACCGTCCGGTCCATTCTTGGCGGGAGGCCGTGTTCGCACAGATAGCCGGCCATCTCCAGACCCGCCGCCGTATGCCGTCGTGCGGGCGCGAAGGTCCCGAGGTAGAGTCCCACGGTGCGTCCCCGAGATCCCATGCGCCGGAGCAAGGTGTCGACGGCGCGCTGCAGACTCCCGTGCCATCCGAGGTCGACGACCACAATCACGTTTTGATCGAGGAGACCCTGGTCATTGAAATAGCGCTTCAGCGTGGCGAACTCGGCCTGCGCCTGATCGACAATCGTCGCTTCGAGCGACCGCAACAACCTGCGCAGGGAGCGCATTTGGCGTGCATTGTGCACCAACTCCTCGGGAGACGAGAAGCCGGCCCGCCCCACTTCGGCCGAATGCCGATCGATATCTATGTCGATGCGGGCGAGGAACTGACGCGCACTGAGGGCGGTCGTTCCCGCTGTCAGAAACGCGAGGCTAGCGTTGTCGATCTGGGTGATCGCAGCGAAATTGTAAGATCGTCGGGACGCGTACAAATACGCCGTTGAGATATCGCCAGTGCCGGCTGAACCGCTCGCAAGAATCCGGTCGACCGCGCGCTTTGTCAGGAACCCGTCCCTTGCAAGAAAGTAGGCGCGAGACGCGTTCAGGCCGCGCAGCCGGTCAACCACCCAACTTCCGAATCCGGCAAGTAGCGGTCCGCCGTGCCGGTATCCCCAGTCGGTCCAGAAACCCGCTTCCGATTTGAAGCCGGCAGCGGCCGGATCGCAAAAATGCCGACTCGACACCAGGCCCGCATGTGACGACTGGAACAGCCGTGACTCGATACTGCCGCCCGATGCGGGCCTGCCGGACAGGTGCCGGCGCGAGGCAAGCGGATCGGTCTGCAACCGAACCGCGGCCTTCTCGTAATGCAGCGTACGTATGCCGAGGGCGTGCGGGATGCGCTGGTCGCTGTCGGGGTTGTCGCCGATGTGCAGCCAGCGCTCTGGCGACACGCCGCAATCGCGAAGCACGCGTCGGTACAGTGTGCCCCATGCCTTGGTCTCGAACGCAGTCGAGGAAACATGCAGAAACCCGAATCCCGCGTAGCCGGCATCCTCGATCATCTGCCGGATCAGGGCTTGATCGAGGTACATGTCAGAAAGGAAGCCGGTGCGCTTGCCGGCGCGCAAGGCAATATCGTGGAGTCCGGCAATGAACGGATTGCGGACGTTTTGCGCGCGCTCGATTTGCATCTCCAGCCGCATCAGCCGGTCCAGCACGTTGGCATCGATATCCAGCAGCGTGCCGAACAAGGCGTAAATCTCGTCCAGGCGGACTTCTGTCCGGCCTTCCCGCTTCCATGCCAGGCGGCGGGCATCGTGTTCCGCATCGCGACGCTTGCATGCAATGTCGATGCGCGCACAGTGCCCGGGTGACAGCAGGCCGGTCGCGCGTGCGGCATGAGCCAACTGCAGGAAGAGGTCTTCCGGGCGGAACACGCCACGCACCAGCGCGGTATCAAATACGTCGAAGGTCACCAGATCGACGTCGTTGATTAGCGCGGCGAAACGGTCTGCGAACCCGGCTTCGGTCACTCTCTGCTCCGGCCGCCGCGATAAAGCGGACTAGCCAGCCAGCGGAACAGCCGGATTCTCGACAGGCTGTCGAGCAATCGCTCAAGAGGGTAGATCTGGGCGTGCAGGCGGTCGAAGTCGCGCGCGAGACTCACCAGGTAGCCGAGTCCGGCGCGGCCCTCGTGCAAATCGCGGCGCAGCAGCTCATTGCGATAGAGATTGTCGTAAATGTGATGGTGCTGCGCCTCGGCGATCACCGTGTTGCCGTACTCGCCGGACTGTACCGCGGTCCGATGGTGATAGTTCGCCAGCATCTGGGGAATCAGTCCGATCTCGAATTGGGCGCATACCCGAAGGTGAAAGTCCCAATCGCCGAGAACCGGGAGATCCTCGCGAAAACTACCCACCTTATCGAGGATGTCGCGGCGGAACAAAAACGATATCGGCGGAAAAGTGTTGCCGGCCGCCAGACGCGATAAGGAAATCCCGTCCAACCAAGTGTTGAAAGGTGTCGACGACACGGTGCGAACCCCGTCGGCCAGCATCTCTTCGTTGATCCGCAAGCTGTGTGTTATCACGCCGCCATAGGTGCAGCCGAGCTTAGGCTTGGCGTCCGCATCCATGAACTCGACGCAGCGCGCGAGAAAGTCCGGATGCCAGGAATCGTCATCATCGTGAATCACGAGGAACTCGCTCGAACTTGCCCGCACGCCGATGTTCGACGCCGCTTCCATGCCGACCGATTGCGGGTTGTCGATCAGCGTCAGCCGGCCGCGGTAACGATCCTCACGCGATGCGACCGCGCGCCGCACCGGCTCCGCGTCGCCGCCGTCATTGACCACC